>Ga0207969_100051_pt1 | contig 85171 bp, 68 predicted proteins | sample LakWasMet25_LOW6_2_FD_183869 | JGI IMG/M metagenome (GOLD analysis project Ga0207969, IMG submission 183869) | Freshwater sediment methanotrophic microbial communities from Lake Washington under simulated oxygen tension - Sediment Metagenome... | ecosystem: Environmental > Aquatic > Freshwater >...
CAGGCGCGTCGTGAGCTGCTCGACGCCACGCTCGCTCGCGCGGAGGTCCGTCGGCAATTCTGGACCGCCACGGCGGGCGCCGAGACCCTCTTCGCAGGCCGCCAGGTCGGCGCGGCGGAGCCCTCCTCTACCGGTACGTCCATGAGCGCGAGCGGCACGTCCGCAGGAGGTCATTGAGCCCGATGGATCGACGATCATTCCTTCAGGTCGGCAGCACGGCGACGGCGCTGGGGTTGATGACCCGCGCGGAGCGGGCGGATGCGCAGACGCACGACGGGCACGGTGCGACGGAGGTCCCCGCGACGGTGCCGACGCCCGCGCCCGCGGCCTCTCACGCCATCACCCGACGGTTTCCCGGGGGACAGCCCGGGGTGACGGTTCCAAACGGGGAGACGCTGCCGCTGCGGGTGGTCGAGGGGGTGAAGGTCGGCCACCTGGTGGTCGAGTCCTTCCCCAACGAGTTCGCGCCTGGACTCACCGCGGAGGTGTGGGGCTACAATGGCCGCACGCCCGGTCCGGTGATTGAGCTCGTCGAGGGCGATCGCCTGCGGATGTACGTGACCAACCGGCTGCCCGAGCCGACGACGGTGCACTGGCACGGCATCGTCCTGCCCAGCGGGATGGACGGCGTGAGCGGCCTGAACCAGCGCCCGATCCCGCCGGGCGAGACGTGGGTGTACGAGTTCACGCTGCGGTACCCCGGCACGTTCATGTACCACTCGCACTTCGACGAGATGACGCAGATCGCGCTCGGCGCGGTGGGGATGATCGTCGTGCATCCGCGGCAGGCGCGGGGCCCGCGGGTCGATCGCGACTTCGTGCTGATGGCGCATGAGTGGAAGATCGAGGCGGGCGCGAGCCGCCCCGACCCCAGCGCGATGAACGACTTCAACGTCCTGACCTTCAACGGCAAGGCGTTCCCGTCCACCGCGCCTTTGCTCGTGGGCAAGGGCGAGCGGGTGCGCATCCGCCTCGGCAACCTTGGTCCGATGGATCACCACCCGATTCACATCCACGGGCTCTGGTTTCACGTGACGGCGACGGACGGCGGCTATGTTCCAGCCAGCGCGCAGAGACCCGAGACGACGGTGCTCGTCCCGGTGGGCGCCACGCGGGTGATCGAGTTCATCCCGACGGAGTCGGGCGACTGGGCGATGCATTGTCACATGACCCATCACGTGATGATGCAGATGGCTCACGGTCTGCCCAACATGGTCGGGATGGACCCGCGCACGCTCGCGCGGCGGATGAGCCGGGTGATGCCCGAGTACATGACCATGGGAACCACGGGCATGGGGGGAATGGGAGAGATGCGGATGGAGATTCCCCCCAACAGCGCGCCCATGCGCGGAGGCCCGGGGCCGTACTCGTATATCGACATGGGCGGGATGTTCACCGTGCTGAAGGTGCGTGACGACCCCGCGAGCGCAGACCCCGACGGGTGGTACGAGGCGCCCGCTGGAACGGTGCCCGCCGCGGCCGACGAGGCGCGGTTGCGCGCCGACGGGATCGACGCCACGCGCACATGGCGGCGCGGTTGAAGAGCTGCTGCGAGCCGCCACCGCCCCGCGGCCGCCCCCGTGGTCGCCGGGCGCTCGTCGTCGGCGCGTTGATCGTCGTGGTCGCGACATGGGCCGTCGTGATGGACCACGCACGCGGCGCGACGCCAGATCGTGGATGTTTGGGGTCACAGTCGCGACGGGCGCGATAACGAGCCACTCTGTGGGGCGCGCATCACTGATGGGCGGACTACGTATGAAGGAGCAACTGATCTGATGAACAATGAAACTCGTGCGAAGCTACTGTTGATGGTGACCGCGGCCCTCGGCGGCGTTGCTGTGGAGGGATGCGCGAGCAGCCCGCCTCCGGCGATGGCCCAACCGCCGACGAGCGCGGCGGCTCAACCCGCTGCGGCGACCCCCGCACCGGACCCCACCGGGCAGGCCGGCGGCTGCGGCGCGAACATGGGCCAGGACGGCGGCTGCGGCGCACACATGGGACACGCCCCTGGCTCGATGGGGGTGCCCGCGGGGGATGCGGGAGCTGCGGCGGGGCAGACCATGAGCTGCGGCGCGAGCATGGGGATGGGCGCTCCGCCGGCCCCGGGCACGACCGCGTCCCAGCCGGCTCCGGCGCAGGCTCCCGCGCCGACGACCACCGCGCCCGCCCCCGCGGCTCCCGCCCGGCCTCGCACCGTCCATCACTGAGCGCAGCTGCGCCGCGGGGCCTGGCCTGGAACTCAGACCGCGTGGCTAGGCGATCTTGGCAGGCGCTCCTGCGGGCTCACTGCGATGTCCCGGGCGCCGCGGGCACCGGAGAGAGATCGCCTGCGCGGAGCTGGCGGTGGCGCCAGATCGCGTACGCCGCGGGCAGCACCACCAGCGTGAGCACCATGCACGACCAGAGACCGCCGACGACGGGCGCCGCGGTGCGCGCCGAGACGTCGGCCCCGACGCCCGACTCCCACATCAACGGCAGCAGGCCGAGCACCGTGGTCGCGACGGTCATCACGAGCGGGCGGGCGCGCATCGCGGCACCCTCGACGATTGCGGCGTCGAGGTCCTCCGGCGTGGGCGAGGGGGCCCGCTTGAGGCAGCGGTCGATGGCCTCGTCGAGGTAGACGACCATCACCGTACCGGTCTCCGCCGCGACGCCGCCGACGGCGATGAGGCCGACCCACACCGCGGTCGAGAGGTGGTACCCGCGCGCAGCGAGCAGGGCGACGCTCCCGACGAGGGCGAAGGGCAGGCTCAGGAGCACCAGCGAGGTCTGCGGCCAGCCCCGCATGGACATCCGCAGCAGCGCCACGATGAGCACCAGCGTGAGCGGCAGCACGTACCGCATGCGGTCCTCCATCTCGCGCATGAACTCGTACTGCCCCGTCCAGGCCAGGCGGTAGCCCGCGGGCATCGGGACGCGTCGCGCGACCAGGGCCCGGGCCTCGGTCACCCAGCCCCCGATGTCCCGGCGCGCCGTATCGACGTCGACGAAGACGTAGCCCGCGAGCACCCCGTCCTCGTCCTTGATCATGGGCGGGCCCTGCACCACCCGCACGCTCGCGAGGGTCCCGAGGGGTACCACCGCGCGCCGAGGGGCCCAGCGCTCCACGGCCTCGCGGGAGCTGACACCTCCCGCCATCGGGCTGTTCATCGAGCCGGCGCTCGGCGTCCGCGAGGACGACCCGCCCATCGACCCGCCCATCCCACCGCCGGAGGTGCGCGCCGGCGATGCGCCGGCACCGCTGCCCTCCTGGCCCGGCGGCGCATCGAGGGGCGCCGACTGCGGCACCGGCACGAGGATCTCGCGGATCGACTGGGGGTCGGTGCGGAAGTCCTGCGCGAGGCGCACGTTGACCGAGAAGCGCGCCCGCCCCGCGATCACCGTGGAGACGCTCATGCCGCCGAGGGAACTCTCCACCACGTCCTGCACGTCTCGCACGGTGAGCCCGTAGCGGGCGATGGCGTCGCGGTCGGGCACCACGTCGAGGTACTCCCGCCCCGTCTGTCGCTCGGCGAAGACGCTGCGGGTGCCAGGCACCTCCCGGAGCACGCCCTCCAGGGCGATCGAGAGCCGCTCGATCTCTTCGAGGTCGGCCCCGAACACCTTGAGGCCCACGGGCGTGCGCACCCCCGTGGTGAGCATGTCCACGCGCGTGCGAATGGGCGGCGAGACGGCCATCTGGTAGCCGGGCATCTGCAGCGCCGCGGAGAGGTCGCGCGTAAGCTCCTGGATCGTGCGCGGGCGGCGGTCGGGCCAGAGCTTCCGCAGCGCCGGAGCCAGCCAGCCAGGTGCCTTTCCGCTCCACCAGCGCACCGCGGGGCGTAGCGGCCAGCGGGCGCGCGGGCGCAGCGAGACCACCGTCTCGATCATCTCGAGCTGCGCCGGGTCCGTCGCCGTCTCGGCGCGGCCCACCTTGCCGTGGACCGAGGCGACCTCCGGGAAGGTGCGGAGGATGCGGTCCTGCGCCTGGAGGGCGCGGCGCGCCTCCTCGATGGAGATGCCCGCGAAGGTCGTCGGCATCACCAGCAGCGACCCCTCGTCGAGCGGCGGCATGAACTCCGACCCCAGGCGCATCGCCACCGGGACGGTGCCCGCCAGCACGAGCAGGGCGAGCACCAGCACGACCACCCTCCGGCGTACGGCCCAGCGCACCACCGGGGCGTAGACGCGCGAGAGCACCCGCGCGACGGGGTTCTGGGCCTCGGTGCGGATGCGGCCGCGGATCAGCAGCACCATCAACGGCGGGGCGAGGGTGATGGAGAGGATCGCGGCCGCGAGCATCGCGAAGGTCTTGGTGAAGGCCAGCGGGCGGAAGAGCCGCCCGGCCTGCCCGGCGAGCGTGAAGATGGGCAGGAAGCTCACCGTGATGAGCAGCAGCGAGAAGAAGATCGGAGAGCCGACCTCCTTGGCGGCGTCGACGATCACCCGGCGACGGTCCGCGCCGGGGGGCGCTGCGGCGAGGCGCACGTGGGCGTTCTCGATGAGCACGATGGCCGCGTCGGAGAGCTCGCCCACGGCGATGGCGATGCCGCCCAGCGACATGATGTTGGCCGAGAGCCCCAGGTAGCGCATGGGGATGAAGGCCAGGAGCACCGCCAGCGGCAGGATGATGATCGCCACCAGCGCGCTGCGCAGGTGCAGCAGGAAGACGATGCAGACCAGGGCGACGATGAGCCCCTCCTCCAGGAGGGTCTTGCGCAGGGTGTCCACCGACCCTTGGATGAGCTCGGCGCGGTCGTAGGTGGGCACCAGCTCCACGCCCGGCGGCAGCGCGATCTCGCGGATGCGCGAGCGTGCGGCGCGGATGACGTCGAGGGCGTTGGCGCCGATGCGCATCACCACGATGCCGCCCACGGCCTCGCCCCGGCCGTCGAGGTCCGCGGCGCCGCGCCGGATCTCGGAGCCGAAGCGCACGTCGGCCACGTCGCGCACCCGCACCGGCGTCCCCCCGCGGCCGAGCGTCACGACGGCGGCGCCGAGGTCGTCGAGGTGGGCGACGTAGCCGCGACCCCGGAGCACGTACTCTCGCCCCCCCATCTCGACCACGCGACCGCCGACTTCGACGTTGGAGTCGCGCACCGCCCGGGCGACATCCCCCATCGTCAGGCCGTAGCCTGCGAGTCGGTCGGGGTCGGCCACGACCTGGAATTGCCGCTCGAAGCCGCCGAACGAGGCCACCTCCGCGACGCCTCCGACCGCTTGGAGGGCGGGGCGCACGGTGAAGTCCTGGAGCTCGCGGAGCTCGGCCAGGTCGCGGCGCCCCGATCGGTCGACGAGGGCGTACTGGAAGACCCAGCCCACGCCGGTGGCATCGGGGCCGAGCACCGGCGACACCTCCGGCGGCAGGACCGATCGCACTCGTCCGAGCTGCTCCAGGACCCGCGTGCGGGCCCAGTAGATCTCCGTGCCCTCCTCGAAGATCACGTACACGAAGCTCATCCCGAACATCGAGTAGCCGCGCACGGTGCGGACGCCGGGGGTGGACTGGAGGGCTCGCACCAGGGGGTAGGTGACCTGGTCCTCCACGAGGTTGGGGCCGCGCCCCATCCAGTCGGTGAAGACGATCACCTGGGGGTCGGTGAGGTCGGGGATGGCGTCGAGGGGCGTCTGGCGGACGCAGACCACGGCCCAGACCGCGAGGGCGAGGACCGCCGCGAAGACCAGCCCCCGGCGCCTGGCGCAGAACTCGATGATGCGCGGGACCATCAGTGGCCCCCGTGTCCGCTGTGCCCGCCGGCGCTCGTTCCGCTCGTGGCGCGCAGCCGGCTCTCCGAGTCGATCAGGAACACCCCCGACGCCACGACCGACTCGCCCTCGATGAGCCCATCGCGCACCTCGGTGCGCTCGCCAACGCGCGCCCCGAGCGTCACCGCGCGGGGACTGAAGCGGCCGTCGCCCTCGACGACGAACACATGGGTGCTCGCGCCCGTGTCGACCACCGCGTCGCGCGGTACGACCAGGGCGCGGCGGGTGGAGACTGCGAGGGTGGCGGTGCCGTACATCCCCGGACGCAGGGTTCCCGCCGTGTTGGGCACCTCGAAGCGCACGCGCAGGGTGCGCGTCTGCTCATCGAGCGTGGGATAGACGAAGGCCACCCGCGCGGCGACCGCGGCTCCCCCCGCTGCCTCGAAGGTGAGCTCGGCCGCCTGCCCGACGGCGACCGCCGAGGCCTCCGACTCGGGGATCTCCGCGAGCACCCAGACTGTCGAGAGGTCGGCCACGGTGAGCAGCTCGGTCGAAGGGTCCACCGCGGTGCCCACGGCGATGCCCCGGTGGAGCACCACGCCGGAGCGGGGCGCCACCACCGTCACGTTGCGCATCGGACGGCCCGTGCGCTCGACCTGGGCGATCTCCCCAGCGGTCATCCCGAGCACCGAGAGGCGGCCGCGGGTGGCGGCGAGGAGGCTCTGCGTGGCCATGGCGGTGGTCGGGTTGGCGAGGTTCTGGCGCAGCGCGATGAGCTCGTTCTGCGAGGCCAGCAGCTCCTGCGAGAAGATGGCCGCGAGGGCGGCGCCGCGCTCCACCCGCTGGCCCGTGGTGTTGACATAGAGCCGCTCGATCCAGCCCGCCACGCGGGTGTGGACGTGCGAGACCCGCGACTCGTCGAGCGCCACCGTCGCCACGGCGCGCACCGGTCGGCCGACGTCGTCCACCACCACGCGCGCGACCCGCACGCCGATCGCGTCGAGCTGCGCGCGGGGGACCGCCACCGCCACGCGGGACGCCACGGCGTGGGCTGCGTGCGGGTCGACGGCCCCGTCGCCCATGGTGGCGGTCGGCGCGGCGCCGTGCCCGGCGTGCGGGTCCAGCGAGGGCGTCTCGTGGTGCAGCGAGAAGGGCCAGCCGTGGCGGAGGTGCTGCGCGAGCAGCGACCCCAGGGTGAGCACCAGCGCGGCGAGCGCGGCCAGCGAGAGCGTGCGCCACCAGCGCGCCACCAATGGGCGAATCATGGCTGCGGCCCTCTCCCGAATCGTCCGACGGCGCGCCCCAGCCGAGCGCGGGCGATGCCGACCTCGACCTCGACCATCACCCGCTCCTCCTGGGTCATGCGCAGTGACACGGCGGCCTCGATCACCGCGACGAGCGGCGCCTGGCCCGCGGCGTAGGCCGCGATCGTCGCTCGCAGCGTCTGGACCGCCTGCGGCTCGACCTCGTCGCGCAGTGCCGCGGCTCGCACCCGCGCGGCGTCGAGGGAGCCGTGGGCCGCGCGCACCTCGCCCTCGATCATCGTGCGCATCGCTCGCAGCTCGGCGTCGGCCATGGCCCCCATCGCGCGCGCCTCCTCGACGCCTGCCGCGAGCCGCGACCGCCAGATCGGAACGCTCACCCCCACCATCACCATCACCCCCGGGCCGTCGCTCATGGTGGTCGAGGGTCCTGCACGGACGAAGGCCATCGGCGCGTACATGGCGCGCATCGCCTCGACCTCCGAGCCGTACTGCCGCCGCGTGGCCTCGACCGACGCGAGCTCGGGCCGCGCTCGCAGGGCCTCCGCGACCAGCGCCTCCACCGGCGCCGGCGGCTCGTCCGGCAGGTCAGCCAGCTCTGGCACCGGGAGGCCGCCCGAGCGGCCGAGGGCGGCGTTGAGCATCGCCTCGGCGGCGACCGTCTGGCCCCGGAGCGCGGCCCGTCGCGTGGCCTGCCGGCGCCGCTCGGTGTCGGCGCGCAGCACGTCCGACTGGGGCGCCGCGCCGGCCGCGTAGCGCGCGGTGGCGATGCGGGTGAGGTCTTCCGCGAGCGCGACCTGGCCGTCGAGCACCGCGGCCATCCGTCGCACGCCGGCGAGCATGTGAAACGCCCGCAGCGCCTCCGCCGTCACGTCGAGCACCGTCTCTCCGGCCCGCAGTCGCCGTGCTTCGGCGGCGGAGGCGGCAGCCCGGCGACGCGCTCCGAGCACCCCCGAGAGGGGAAAGTCCTGCTGCACCAGGAGGCTCCCGTCCACGCCCATGCCCGAGACGGGGATGTGATCCGCCGAGAGCATCACCATCGGGTCGGGGAGCGACCCGACGATGGCCGGCCGCTGCGCGAGCGCTCTCGCCTCGGCGCGAGCGGCCACGATCTCCGCGCGGTGCGTGTCGGCGTACTGCACCACCGCAGGCAGATCGAGCGGTGCCGGCAGCCCGTCGCGCGGCTGCCCGAGGGCGCTCCGCGAGGTGAACCCCACGAGGAGCGCGAACACCGCGGACACGAACGACGCCCACGCGGGGGAGCCGACGACGACACGCCCGCGACGGCGCTGGCGGCGATCCGTCCTGCGAAACCCTCCATCGCACTCCACGACGAACGCTCCTTCGTGCTGCGCCGATGCCCTATGGGGCGATGCGGGCCCCACGTCCACCGCCACGGGAAGATGTTGCTGGGATCTTGGGAAGTCCCCGGCTGCAGGGACTCCGAGGCGGACGACGGAGTCAGAGCACCTGGATGACGCCCTTCATCGCGCCGGGGTGATTGGTGCAATAGAAGGGATAGAAGCCGGGAGTGCGGAAGGTGATCGAGTGCACCGTCCCGCTGGAGAAGGGCTGGATCGGCGTCGAGTCCGGCTCCGTCCCGGCCTCTCCCGGAGCGAGGCCCGGCGCCAGCGGGTGCCGCGAGAAGGCCCACATGAACTGCACGGCCTGACCGGCGCGAATGGTCATGCACGGGAAGTCGAAGGTGCTGGTGCTCCCGCGGGTCATGATCATCCGGTCGCTGGCGGTGCCTCCGGTCTGATCGACGTACAGGTCGGACGTGCAGCCGTGGAGGGCCGCAACGGTGCCGGAGTCGGCTTCCGCGGGCGCGCCCACGTCGGTCGCGGCGGGCGCGTCGGTGACGGTGGCGACATCCACGGGAGCCGAGACATCGGGGGTGCTCCCGGCGTCGGCGGCACCGGCGTCGGTGGTCGTGGACGGCGTGGACTCGGACGAGCCGCAGGCCGAGAGCGTCAGAGCGAGCAGAACGAAGGGGATCGGTCGGAGTTGCATCGGGATTTCCAGGCGATGGTGTGAGGGATGGGCGTCTCGTGGGGGCACCGGGTCAGCGCTCGACCATCACGTCGGCCATCATGCCGTGGTCGACGTGCTCGAGGATGTGGCAGTGGAACATCCACATGCCGACGCGGTCATCGGGGCGGAACGCGATGCGCACCCGCTCGCGACCGCGGACGTTGACGGTGTCCTCCCAGCTGCGCGCCGCTTCGGGTACGCCGTCTCGGGCGACGACCTGGAAGAAGAACCCGTGCAGGTGGATCGGGTGATCCATCTCGCTCTCGTTGATCACGTCCCACACCTGGGTCTGGCCGACCGGCGCGTACAGCGGCGGTACATCGGGCCACGAGGCGCCGTTGATCATGAAGCGGATGGTCTCCGTGGCCTCGTCGACCTGCTCGCTCAGGCGCACCTCCCTCGGCGTCGCACCCGCGGTGTCGAGCGCGTCGATCGTGCGTGCGGTCGTGGGGGCCGGGAGGGATGGGAGCGGAGCGTCGGCGGTGTACGCGACGGCGAGGACGTCCTCCGCGTCGAAGACGCCCGCGCCGTGGCCACGCGAGTAGGGGAGGTTGCGGAGCGTCGCGCGGGTGCCCGGCGGGGCGACCGCGTCGACCAGGACGTCAACCCGATCGCCGGGCACCACCAGCAGCTCGTCGAGCGCGCGTGGCGTCGGGAGCATGCCGCCGTCGGTGCCGATCACCGTGAAGCGATGCCCCGGCAGCGAGAGCCGGTAGAAGCGCGCGCTCCCCGCGTTCACGATGCGCCAGCGCTGCCGCTGGCCCGCGCGCATCGGCAGCACGGCGCCCGCGCGGCCGTTGGCCATCTGGATGCCGGTGTCGCGTCCGCTGTGGATCTCCAGCAGATCACCGGGCGGCGCGATCTGTCCGTCGTCGCCGAGCGTCACGTCGTCGAGGACGATCACCGCCTCGGCATCGACGCGAGGCTCGTCGTCGCCCCGCACCACGATGGCGCCGTAGAGCCCGGCCTCCATCTGTCGGGCCTCGGCGGCGTGAGGGTGATACCAGTAGGTTCCGGCGTCGGGGAGCGTGAAGCGGTACTCGAAGGACCCCCCGGGTGCGACGGGCTGCTGCGAGCGGGGGCTGCCGTCCATGTCGGCGGGAACCCGCAGCCCGTGCCAGTGGATCGTCGTGGGCTCGGCGAGGCGGTTGGTGAAGTGCACCACCAGCGTGTCGCCCACCCGCGCCTCGATGAGCGGACCGGGCACGCCCCCGTTGTAGGTCATCGCGCGGACGCGCCGGCCCGGGGAGAGTTCCCACTCGCCCATGCGGGCCTCGAGGTTGATCTCGACGACACGGGGGTCGGGGTTGAGGTCGACGGCGCGAGGGAGCGCGAGCGCGGCCGCCGCGGGATCAGGGCCGGTGCGCGGCGCCGTGACCACGGCCGGATCGCTGCCGCAGCCGAACACGACCATCGAGATCCCGACCAGGCCACATCGTGCGCTTCTCATGAGTTGATCCATCGGGTTGGTGTGCGGTGCGAGTCCGGTGAGAGATCCAGATCGACGGCTGCGGAAGCGATCTGAGATGTCCGTTTGATGGCTCGCAGTTCGACGGGGCGATAGTGCGCGTTCGCTATCATGTATTCTCCATGCATTCAAGCGAGGCCGTATCGTGAATCCTGGGATGGTCATCGTGTGACCCGTTCGGTTACAGCGGGATTCGCAGGGTTCCTGTCTCGCAAGTCTTGGGCGTTCATTGCGCATATCCGGTGGCATCGTTGCTCTGGTCCGATATCCGTACTCGTATCTACCGGCTATGGGTGAGTGGAGTCATCAGGCGGTCTGAGGGTGCGCGGAAGATTGCTTCCACCAGCATGGTCGCAGGCCTCCTGCTTCCTGCTAGCGGCCCGCGGGGCTTCTGTGACCAGGAATGTACCTCCTGTGCGGGATCACCCCGCGCAACGCCTCCCGGACGCTGCGTCAGCAACGCGTGCGCCATTTCCCGGGCCGCCGGCTCTCGCCCTTCCGCGAAGGAGCAGCCGACGTCGCGTGCAGAGGTCGCGTGTAGACGTAGCTCTTGAACACGCGATGACGAGGAGCCGCTGGCTGTAAGGGCGACGGGGTCGGTTCGTCAATTTCCCCAGAGAGGGACCGACAAGGAGTTGCTAGCGCGCAGGCGCGGCCCGAAGCGGTCAGCGAGGCACCCGATGGACCATCAGACTCACGTCCCCGACCATCTTCACGGCCCCGCCGGGCACGCCGTGGCCGACGAGACCATGAAGGATCCGGTCTGCGGCATGAGCGTGTCGCCCTCGACCGCGAAGGCGCACCACGACTGGGGCGGTCGCACCTGGCATCTCTGCAGCGACCGGTGCGCCGAAAAGTTCCGCGCCGACCCCGCGCGCTTCGCCGGGCCCGCAGCGGCGCCCTCCGAGCCGCCCGCGAGGCCGTCGCCCGAGGCGGTCGAATACACCTGTCCGATGCATCCCGAGATCGTGCGCCCTGGGCCCGGGAGCTGCCCGATCTGCGGCATGGCCCTGGAGCCTCGCACGCCCGTCTCGGCCGTCGACGGCCCCGATGCCGAGCTCGCCTCCATGCAACGACGGCTGTGGGTGAGCGCGGCCCTCACCGCGCCGCTCTTCGCGCTCGCCATGGGGGGAATGATCCCCGGCGACCCGATCGGGCACGTCGTCCCCGCGGGCCTGCACAACGGCGTCGAGCTCGCCCTGGCCACTCCGGTGGTGCTCTGGGGCGCCTGGCCGTTCTTCGTGCGCGCGTGGCAGTCGCTCGTGAACCGCCACCTCAACATGTTCACGCTCATCGGCCTCGGCGTCGCGGTGGCCTACGGGTACAGCGTGGTCGCGACCTTCGCCCCGGGCCTCTTTCCGCCGGCTTTCCGGGGCCACGGGGGAAGGGTGGCGGTGTACTTCGAGGCCGCCGCGGTCATCGTCACGCTGGTGCTCGTCGGCCAGGTGCTCGAGCTCCGGGCGCGCAGCCAGACCGGCGCCGCCATCCGCGCGCTGCTGGGCCTCGCGCCGAAGACCGCCCGGCGGCTGCGCGACGACGGTGGCGAGGAGGACGTACCCCTCGACGTCGTGCAGGTGGGCGACCGGCTGCGGGTGCGGCCCGGGGAGAAGGTCCCCGTGGACGGCGCGGTGCTGGAGGGCGCGAGCAGCGTGGACGAGTCGATGATCACCGGCGAGCCGATGCCTGTAGAGAAGCACCCCGGCGACCACGTGGTGGGGGCGACGATCAACGGCACCGGGGCACTCGTGATGCGCGCCGAGAAGGTCGGCCGCGACACGCTGCTCTCGCGCATCGTCGCCATGGTCGCCGAGGCCCAGCGCAGCCGCGCGCCCATCCAGGGCCTCACCGACACCGTCGCGGGCTACTTCGTGCCCGCGGTGATCCTGGTCGCGCTGCTCACCTTCGGGGCCTGGGCCCTGTGGGGGCCCGAGCCGCGGCTCACCTACGCGCTGGTCAACGCCGTCGCGGTGCTCATCATCGCGTGCCCCTGCGCGCTCGGGCTCGCCACGCCGATGTCGATCATGGTGGCCGCCGGCCGCGGCGCGTCGGCGGGCGTGCTCTTCCGCAACGCCGAGGCCATCGAGGTGCTGCGCGGGGTCGACACGCTCGTCATCGACAAGACCGGGACGCTCACCGAGGGGAAGCCGAAGCTGGTCACCCTGGAGCCTGCGGCGGGCATCGACGAGCCGACGCTCCTTCGCCTGGCAGCGTCGCTGGAGCAGGGCAGCGAGCACCCGCTGGCGGCCGCCATCGTGGCGGGCGCGAAGGCGCGCGGGCTCGCGCTCCCGGCCGCCGAGGAGTTCGCGTCGGTGACGGGCAAGGGCGTCACGGGGCGCGTCGAGGGGCGAGCGGTGGCGCTCGGCAACGGCGCGCTGATGGCCGACGCGGGCGCCCGCACGGAGGACCTCGCCGGGCGCGCGGAGGCGCTGCGGGCCGATGGGCAGACGGTGATGTTCGTGGCCGTGGACGGGGCGCTCGCGGGCCTCGTGGGCGTGGCCGACCCGATCAAGGAGACGGCGGCCGAGGCGCTGCGGGACCTGCGCGAGGAGGGTCTCCGCGTGGTGATGCTCACGGGCGACAGCCGCACGACGGCGGAGGCCGTGGCGCGGCGGCTCGGACTCGACGAGGTGATCGCCGAGGTGCTGCCCGCGCAGAAGGCCGAGGCGGTGAAGCGCCTGCAGGCCGGGGGGCGGCGGGTGGCGATGGCGGGCGACGGGATCAACGACGCGCCCGCGCTCGCGCAGGCGGACGTCGGCGTGGCGATGGGCACCGGCACCGACGTCGCGATGGAGAGCGCCGGCGTCACGCTGGTCGGGGGCGACCTGCGGGGCCTCGTGCGGGCGCGACGGCTCAGCCGCGCCACGATGGCCAACATCCGCCAGAACCTCGCCTTCGCCTTCGGCTACAACGCCCTCGGGGTGCCCGTGGCCGCGGGGTTGCTCTATCCCTTCACCGGGCTGCTGCTCAGCCCGATGATCGCTGCCGCGGCCATGAGCTTCAGCTCGGTCTCGGTCATCGCCAACGCGCTCCGATTACGCCGCGCGAGACTGTGACCCCGTCGATGAACCTCCCGATGATCCTCTCCGTGCTCGCACGGCGGCGCGCGCTGCGGGGGCACGAGCGCTGGTCCCGGGAGCGACTCCTCGCGTACCAGGCCCGGCAGCTGGAGCGAGCGCGCGCCTTCGCCTACGCCCGTTCGCCTTCTACCGCGAGCACCACCGGGGGCTCGAGCGCGCGCCGCTCACCGCGCTGCCGCCGATCTCGAAGGCGCAGCTCATGACGCGCTTCGACGACGCCGTGACCGACCGCTCGCTCCGCCGCGCCGACATCGAGTCGTACCTGGCCTCGCTGCGCGACAACGCCCGCCTCGGCGATCGCTACTGGGTGTCATCGACCTCCGGCAGCTCGGGGCTCAAGTGCCTCGTCCCCAGCACCGACGCCGAGTGGGCCGCGGTGATCGCGTCGTACGCGCGGGCCAACGAGTGGGCCGGCGTCCGCGCGGGCCTCACCCGGCGCACCACCATGGCCGTCGTGAGCTCGACGACCGCGTGGCACCAGTCGTCGCGGGTCGCGGCCACGGTGCAGAGCCCCTTCGTGCGCAACGTCCGCTTCGACGCGGCGGCCCCGCTCGCGGAGATCGCGGCGGGGCTCGACGCCCTCCAGCCCGAGGTGCTCGTCGCCTACGCGTCGATGCTCCGCGTGCTCGCCGAGGAGCAGCTGCGGGGCCGCTTGCACATCCGTCCGCGCGCGGTGAACTGCTCGTCCGAGGTGCTCACCGCCGAGGCGCGAGCGCTCTCCACCCGGGCCTGGGGCGTCGCGCCCTTCGACGTGTACGCGGCCACCGAGACCGGGGGCATCGGCGCCGAGTGCCACCTCCACACGGGGCTCCACGTCTTCGAGGACCTCGTGGTGATCGAGCCCGTGGACGAGGGCGACCGCCCGGTGCCTGACGGTGTCGCGGGCGACAAGCTGCTGGTGAGCGTGCTCTCCGCGCGCACGCTGCCGCTGTTACGTTACGAGCTCACCGATCGGGTGCGCCTGGCGACGCGCGCCTGCCCGTGCGGCCTGCCGTTCCGGCTCATCGAGGCCGTCGAGGGGCGCACCGACGACCTGATGCTGCTCCCGGGGAAGGCCGGGGGCTCGATCACGGTCCATCCCATCGCGGTCCACCGCGCGCTCGACGACGTGCCCGCAGCCGGCTGGCAGGTGCGCGAGGAGGAGGACCGCCTGCGCGTCCTGATCACGCGCCCCGGCCCCGGCTTCTCCAGCAAGCGCGTCGCCGCCTCCCTGTCTTCCGCGCTGGAGGCCGCGGGCGCGGCGCCCGTCGGTGTCACCGTGGAGCTCGTGGAGAGCATCCCCGCGGGCGCCGCGGGGAAGCGGCCGCTCGTGGTGGCGCGTCGCCGGTAGACGCCGGCCCGGGGACGCGGCCAGAGGGCGCTGTAAGAGCCGCCACGGCGCTGCGTCTGCCCGGTGCGAGCCCGATCCACGTGGCCTGCGACGACCACATGCACACCGAGGTGCAGGGCTGGCTGCGCGATCTGGGGCTGGCACTAGGCTACGCGGTGTGGGTCGCCTCCACCGACCAGTCCCGCCACTATGCGGGCGGCTGGGCGACGGCTGCCTCGGCGCGCTCCCGACACCGATCGCCTCCGCGCCAGGGGCCGACGCCGTGCGGCTGATCGACGTGCTCTGGCTGGAAGGCGAGTGCGTCCTGGCTGCCTTCGAGGTGGAGCACTCCACCAGCATCTACTCGGGCATCGTGCGGATGCTCGACCTGGCGCTCGGCGTCCCGGGCAGCGCGGCGCAGGGGCTGTTGCTGGTCGCGCCCGACGACCGGGAGAACCAGGTCGGCGAGCAGCTCCGACGCCCGGCGTTCCGCGACGTCGCGCGCCCAACGTCCGGTACCTGCCCTACAGCGAACTCGATCGACACCGCGAGGCGATGGGCCGCTTTGGGACGGGCATGAAGGCCGTCGAGGCGATCGCCCGCGACCTCGGCTGACGCGCGTTCACTGCACCGAGGGGCGCGGCGCGCGGTAGCGGATGGCCGTGAGGTGTCTGGGCTCGCCGGGCGCGTCGCCGTGATGGAAGTCCTCGGCCACCACGGCGTCGGCGCCCATCCCGAACGCGCTCTCATGCAGCAGGTCATCGCGGCCGCCTCGCCGCCGCCGGGCTCGTGGATATCCACCACGCCGACGACCTCGGCGAGGCAATCGAGGTGGACCCTCGCGGGCGGGATGTACGGCTCCCTCGCGGCACCGGGCGAGGCATATCGAGTCATCACGCGGCAGCTCCTGCGCGCGGCCTACCTCGGGACCCTCCTGGGCGCGATCGCCCTCGGGCGCCGGGTGGTGGTGCTGACGCTCATCGGCGGCGGGGTGTTCGGCAACCCCATCGAGCTGATCTGGGAGTCGATCCTTTGGGCGATGGAGGAGGCGACGCGGGTCGCGCCGGTCGCGTGGTCGTGGTGCGGTAGAGGACGGGTCCTGAATCTCGACGTCGGCGAGACGGCGTGCACGGCGAGTCCGCCATGGCTCGTGGTGCGCGGTCATCTTCCGACGCTATCTTCCGGCTCGTTCAAGGGACACCGACGAAGGAATGCGCCGTCGGCGCGGTCCTCGCCGCCCACGCGTTGACGGCGGCGCCCTGGGAGGCCTTACGCTGGCGGGCACCGTGCGCGAACCGAACCCGGGAACCCTCTACTGGATCGCCTGCCTTGCGATTCTGGTCGTCGCCTGCAGCTCGCCCGCGCCGTCACCGTGGAGCGCCGTGGACGTCCCTCCCGTGGCGCAGGACGCGATGGTCGGGTTCGACGGCGGCCCGAGCGACCGCGACGCCATCGCGATGCCCGACCGTGCCGCCGAGGCGAGCGACGCGCCGGCGCAGTCGGACCAGCCCGTCGAGGGCGGGGTCGACGGGATGTGCGGCCTCCGCTCCGGGGCCGCGCTGCGGTTGCCCGGCGACGACGTCCGCACGGAGCTGTCCGGGCCGAGCCTCGTCGCGTCGTCGGGGTGCGCCGCGAGCACGGCCGGCGCCGAGGTGGTCCACCCCCTCACGCTCGCCGCGCGGACCGGCGTCGTCCTGAGCGCGTCGGCGGGACTCTTCCGGCTCTCGCTCAGCGTCCGGCGCGACTGCGCGGTGGCGAGCTCGGAGTTCCTCTGCGACGCCCAGAGCTTCGGCGACATGCCCGCGAGCCTGCGCGCGATCCTCGAGCCGGGCCGGTACGTCGTCGTCGTCGATGCGGTCTTCCCCTCTCCCTTTCCGATCGGCGCGGACATCCGCCTGCGCACCTTCGCGCCGGCCCCGAACGCGACCTGCGACGCGGCGCTCCCGCTCCTGCCGACGGAGCCGAGGCTCGCGCAGGACACTTCGGGCGGGCTCCCGCCCGAAGGGTCGTGCGGCGTGGAGGGGGCGGCGCAGCTCCACTACACGGTGACGGTCCCCGCGTTCCACCGCGCGGTCGTGACGGCGGTGCCCCGCGCGGGCTCCGCGGGCTCGCCCTGGATCGGCGTCGCGGACGGCTGCTCGACCCTGGAGTGCCTCGCGGGCTCGCGCGCCACCGCAGAGGGCGGGGCCTCGGTGCTGACGGTCGACCATCGAGGGGACGCCCCGCGCACCCTCGCGCTCCACGTGAGCGCCGCGCGGGCGGGCGACGAGGCGCGCTTCGACCTCTCCGTACGCTTCGTCCCGCTCCCTCGCCACGCGGACTGCGCCCTCGCGATGCCCGTGAGCCCCGCCGCGGCGGTGATCGCTCAGGATCTCGACCTGGCCGCGCAGCCCCCCGACACGCAGGTCTGCGGACGGTTCGCGCCCAGGGCGCTGTACTACGCGGTCACGGTCGCCGCCGGGCAGCGGCTGCGCGCGACGGCGACCCCCGCGGGCGCGGCGTCGGCGAGCGTGGCGCTCGACCTCGTAGGGACGTGCGGCGCGCGCTCCTGCGAGGTGAACGCGCCGCTGCCGTCGGACGCGCCGCGCGTGCTCACGTATCGCAACGGCGCCGCACCGCGGACGGTGGTGCTCGCCGTGTCGGGCGACGGCACCTTCGACCTGGCCGTCGAGCTGTTCGAGCCCGCGCCGAACGCATCGTGCTCGACGCCGCGCGCGATGCCAGGCGGCAGCCGGCTGGCCGGCGAGCAGATGCTTCGGTCGGGCGACGGACCCGGGACCTGCTACGGGACCAGCGGGACCTACCCCGAGCTCTACTACGCCGTGTCGCTCCCTCCGGGGCACTCGGCGCGGGTGCGGGCCACCCCGGTGGGGCCCGTACGGTGGGACCTCGCGCTGCGGGTGCTCAGCGGCTGCGGGGCGACGACCTGCCCCGTCACCGCCGCGGCCGGCGGACTCGGCGCGCCCGAGACGCTGAGCTATACGAACCGCGACCCCACGACCCGGGAGGTCGCGTTCGCGGTCACCTCGCTGGGCTTCCCGGGCGAGTTCGACCTGGAGGTGGACACCGCCCCGCCGCCCTCCGGCGCGCAATGCGCGACGGCGGCGCGCGTGACGACCGCGGCTCCCGCGCTTGCGCAGGACATCACGGCGGGCGTCGACAGCCTCGCCTCCGCCTGCCTGCCCTCCGCGACCGGCCCGACGCTCTACTACGCGGTCGCCGTCCCGGCGGGCACGGTGCTCAGCGCGACCGTCACCCCGTATGGCCTCTGGAACCCCGCGGTGCGCCTGCTCGACGGGTGCGCGGCGCGCGCCTGCGCGGCGAACGCGGACCTCGGCTTCGTCGCCCAGCCCGAGACGCTGCGCCTTCCCAACCCCACCGCGACGGCGCGCGACGTGATCCTCGCCGTGAGCGCGACGGCGAGCGTCACCCGCGGGACCTTCGACCTCCGCGTCGCGACGCCGCCCGCCAGACCCAACGCGTCGTGCGTCGGCGCCACCGCGCTCGCCGACGGGGCGCGCCTCGTCGGCGAGGACCTGGCCGTCGCGGTGCAACCCCCGACCGGCTGCCTGCTCACCGGCGGCGCCGTGCTGCACTACGCCGCGACCGTCCCGCCAAACGCCTCCCTTCGCGTCCGCGTGACGCCCACCGGCCCCGTGCCCTGGGACCCCGTGCTCCGCGTTCTCCCGTCGTGTGAGGCCGCCGCCTGCGCCCTCAGCCGCAACGGGGCCCTGGCCGGTCAGCCCGAAGAGGTGCTCTACCCCAACCGCGGCGCGGCCCCCGAGTCCGTGGTCGTCACCGTCGGCAGCGCCGATGCCAGGGCCCCACAGGGTACCTTCGACCTCGAGGCGAACGTCCTCTCGTCGGCCTCCAACGCGGCCTGCGCTTCCGCCGCGCCGCTCGCGCCAGGCTCGGCGCTGAGCGGGCAGGACGTCTCCCGGGGGACCGACGACCGCTCGGGGAGCTGCGTCCCCACGGCGACGGGGCCCACGCTCTACTACGCGCTGTCCGTGCCCGCCCGCTCGCGCGCGGAGGTGACCGCACGGCACGACGCGAGCCCCACGTGGATCCCGACCCTGCGGGCGTTGCGGTCGTGCGACGCGACGAGCTGCCTGGCCTTCGCGGACACGACCGCGGCCGGCGACGACCGGGTCTTGTCCGTGCCGAACTTCGGGGACTCCGCGCTCGGCGCCGTCCTCGCCGTGAGCAGCGTGCGCCCGGGCGTGGGCGGCCCGATCACCCTCGCCGTGCGCAACGTCCCGCTCGCGCCCAACGCGCGGTGCTCGACCGCGCTCGCGCTCGCGAACGGCACGGAGCTCACCAGCCAGGATCTAGCGGGCACCGTGGATCCCCCGAGCGGCTGCGCGACGGGCGGGGACCGTGGCAACGTCCTGCACTACGCCGCGCGCGTCCCGGGCGGCTCGACGCTCATCGTCCGCGCCGTCCCTCGGGGGCCCGCGCCGTGGACGCCCCTCGTCCGCATCCAGCCGGCGTGCCTCACGGGCCCGTGCCTCGCGGTCTACGGCTCGGCGCCGCCCGGCTTCGAGCAGAGCGTCGCGTACGCGCCCTCGACCGCGCAGGACGTGGCGGTCGAGGTCGGCCCCGACGGCGCCGCCTCGGGGCCCTTCGACCTGCGCTCGGCGATCGTTCCCTCGCCGACGAACGTCACCTGCGCGGCCGCGACTGCGATCGCGGCGTCGGGGCTGGTGCGCGATCAGGTCGCCCGTGGCACCGAGAGCCTCGCGTCGGCATGCGTGCCGACGCACTCGGGCGGCACCGTCTACTATCGCGTGACCGTCCCTGTCGGCGCGACCCTCCGCGCGAGCGTCACGACCACGGGCGCGCCGACCTGGTCTCCCGTGGTGCGCGTGCTGCTGTCGTGCGCCGCCTCGGCGTGCCTCGCGAGCGGGCTCTTCCCGGCGTCGCCCGCGACGTACACGAACCCGGGGAGCGGCCCCGCGGACGTGATCGTCGCCGTCAGCGCGGAGCGCCCCGGCCAGTGGGGCGCCTTCGATCTGACCGTCGACCTCCGCCCATAGAGCGCGCCCGCGGCGTCGTGCTCTCGCCGCTCGGCAACGCCGCGATCAAACTGATCCCGCGCCGAGCGACACCGGCACGAGGTGCGTCGTGACGCCCGTGCGGGCGATCGCGAGAGCGGCACTCCGGCCGTCATCGCCAGGCGTCACGGCTCACGGCACGCAGCGATCTGCGACCACGTCGCACCGCAGCCCGGCATCGCAGGGCAGCACGCCAGGCCCCTTGCGGCAGAGCGCGCCGCGGCTGCCCAGCACCCGGCACACGTCGCTCGCGCACGCGCTGTCGTCGCGACACGGCGTCATGTCATCGGTCAGCGAGCAGGCCTCGCCGGGCTCGCGCGGGCGCACGCACCAGTCGCGGACGCAGCGAAGTCCCAGCGCGCAGCGGCCGCTCGCGCACGGCTCCCCGTCGCGCGGCGCTCGGCAGAGACCTGACTCGCAGGTGAAGCCCTGCTCGCAGCCGTCGGTGCGCCTCGCCGGGTCGCACGCCTCGCCCGCGTCGCGCAGCGGAACGCACTCGCCCTGGCACACGAGGTCTCGGCCGCAGTCGAAGGACCCGGCGCACGGCGCGCCGAGCGTTCGGAGTCGACGGCACACCCGCGGGCTCGCCACCCCTGGCCCGCAGCCCATCCCCTCTCCACAGCGCGCCCCGCTCTCCGTGCACGCCGCTCCCTCCGCCAGCGCCGCTATGCACACGCCGCCCACGCACGCGGCACCGCGGGCGCACTCGTCGCGCGAGGGACCGGCGCACGGTCGGCCCTCGATGCCCACTCGCGTGCAGCGGGGCGTCCCGTCGGCCCCCGCGAGGCACTGTGTCCCGTTCTCGCAGCGGCCGGAGTCGGCGAGCTCGCAGGGCTCTCCAACGCGCGCAACGGGCAGGCAGCCCGTCGCGCCGCAGACGAGGCCCGCTTCGCAGAGGTCGGTGATGGCACGGCGGCAGGCCTGCCCCCGCCCGCCGGACGCCTGACACCGGGGGTCGGCGCCGAAGACGCAGACGGTGCCCGCGGGGCACAGGCGGGTCAGCGCGTCGCAGCGCTCCTCCGGTGAGGCCACCGTTGCGCAGCGGAGCGTGGAGGGCACGCAGGCCAGCGACCCCTCGCAGCGCGCGCGGCCGTCGGGGGAGCGCTGGCAGTCGCCGTGGAGGGTTCCTGCGCGGGCACTGGCGCGGCAGGCGCCGACGAGGCTGCTGTCGTCGGGCCACGCGCAGGTCGGGCTCCCCGGGACGCACCCGTTGGGCGGCTCGCAGGCGAGGCCCGGCCCGCAGACCCCGGAGCGCCCGGGGATGCCCAGGCATGCCGCCCCGTCGCCCAGCAGCGGGACGCAGCGGTCGACGGCGCAGATCAACCCGTCGTCGCAGGGGGCCGACTGATCCAGCCGGCACAGCCCGTCGCGCGCGCCGACGGCGACGCACGAGACGGCGCCACCGCCGACCGCCACGCAATAGCGCCCCTCGCCGCAGGGCTGAGGCGTCGCGCCCGAGCGATCGCACCGGCCGTCGACGACGCACTCGCCGTCGCGGCACACCGACCCGGTCGGGCATCCTTCGGCGCATGGGACGGCGGTGGTGAAGCACCCGGCGGGGCCGCCGAGGCGCGACCCGCACTGGAGCGGTTCGGTGCAGACGCCATCGCCGCCGTCGGGGCAGGGCGTCCCGATCGGGGACACCGGGACGCAGCGATCGCCGCTGCAGCCGAGGCCGTCGTCACAGCGCGGCGCCTCCAGGCGGCACGGCGCCCGGAGCCCGCCTGCAACCCGACAGACGATCTCGCGGCTGCAGCGCAGCGTCGGCGCGCAGGCCCGCAGCGAGGTGCACCGCTGCCCTTCCGTCGGAGGCGTGGAGCACACGTAGGCCGCGCAGGTGAGCGGCGCGGGGCAGTCGACCTGCCGACCGACCGGTGAGCACGGCTCTCCGAGGTGACCCGTGCGGGTGCAGACGTTGCCGGCGCAGACGAGGCTTTCGCCGCACTCGGGCAGGTCGCGGGTCGACAGCCCGCAGCGGCTTCCTTCGCCCAGAGTGGGCACGCAGACATCGTCGGTGCGCCCGCACTGGAGCCCTTCGGCGCAGCGGCGGCGGTCGCCCTCGATGATGCACGGGCCGCCCGAGTCCCCGGGCGGAACGCACCGCGGCGGGTTGCCCGGCGCGCAGCGGCTGCCAGCATCGCAAGGGTTCTCCCCGTCGCAGACGCCGAGGCGGTCGACCGGGGGTGTACATCGCCCCACCCCGTCGCAGCGGAGACCAGGGTCACACGCGGTCGCGGCCTCCGAGGGGACGGCGCGGCAGCGAGCGCCGAGAGCCCCCGCAGGCGCACAGACGAAGGAGAGACCCTGGCGGGCGCACTCGGTGTCGGAGGGGCAGGTCCACGGGCCGCCCGGGCTACAACGCGCGCCCGCGGGGAGGAGGCGGACGCAGCGGCCCTGCACGCAGGTCAGCCCGTCCCCGCAGCGATCCATCGGCGTCGGACAGGTGTTCAGGGCGGCCGTCCGAGGCACGCAGCGGGCGATCCAGTCGGGGTCGCCCACGGCCCTGCAGGTGAGCCCCTCGGCGCAGAGGGAGTCCTCCCCGATGGCGTACGGTCGGCACGGGGTCCCGAGCGGCAGCGCCGGGATCACGGCGAGGGTGACCGCGAGCCGTCCGAATCTCGGGGAGAGAAGGCGACCGTCGAAGGTGGTGACGCCGACCACGACGTCGATCTGCTCCCCGGCGCGCACGTCACCGAGCAGCCTCCCGCAGACGCCGTGGGCGGCGCAGAAGGCCTCGAAGTTGTCGCACGTGAAGGCCGCGCCCGAGGCGTCACAGCGCCCCATCCGGCCTACGAACGCGGCGTCGGTGCGGCCCTGTCCATCGCTGGACAGGACGAAGATGCGCCCGTCGCGAGGAGCGCGAAGGCGCAGTACGACGGGGCGATAGATCCGAGCGCACGAACCATCGACCGGGTCGATCTGTACCTCCGGCGCGGCCGCCGGATCGACGACGGCCCCGACGCCGAACTCCGTCGAGAGGCCCACGCGGTCGAGGTCGACGACACGATCGGCCGCGCAGGGGTTGCTCCCGGTCGGCAGTCGCGGGACATCGACGGCGTGGGCATCGACAGCGTCCTGCGAGGTGTCGCTCTCCGGGCCTGGGGCATCGATGGCGATCACGTCGGTGGCGGCGTCCGTCGAGGCGCGAGTGTCCGTCACGGTGCTGCTGCAACCGAGCGCGAGCAGAAGCGCCCCGCAGACCCATCCCCCCAGCTTCGTCATCACAGCACCCTCCGCCGACATCGTGGGGAAGGTCAACGCTTGGCAACGGGTGCGAGGCCACGGCATCGACCCACCACTGCGGCAGGTGCGGGGCGGCGTGCACCGATTGTCAGGAGTGCGCAGGCGGCGTCTGTGTGCGAGCGGCGGTTTCGCGAGTGGTGCGCGGGTCGAACCACGTCTGCGATCGGTGGATCCATCCAGAAGGCGTCGTGAGCCGCGCCACTCCGCTCACGCTCCACCCGCCGGCGTCACGACTCGCAGAAGTCCGATGGAGCACAGCGGAGCGGCGCGTCGCACGGCGCTGCGCCCGGGGTACGCCGGCACCGGCCGCCGTCGCTCCCGAAGCGCCGGCACACCCGGTCACCGACGGGGCCTTCGCAGCTCGCGTCGAAGTCGCAGCCGCCGTTGCACGTGCGCCCCGGGGCGACGACGACCGCGCATCGCCCGTAGGAGCACTGCAGCTCGCCGTCGCAGTAGGGGGCATCGTCCCGGCACGGGCCGTCGGCGACGCCGCGGCGGACGCATCGCGCGTCGAAGGTCTCGCCCACGCAGCGCGACCCCGGGGCGCACGGGGGAGCCGCGGTGCCGCAACCCTCGCCGACGGCCAGAGGCCGTATGCAGACGCCGTCGACGCAGACGAGACCCGCCTCGCACGACAGCCCCTCGCCGCAGCGCCCGCCGAGGGCTCCCGCGGACGCGCAGCGCCACGCGCTCCCGACGAACGAGCAGCTCTGGCCGACGGGGCAAAGCCGCCACGCCCCGACGCACGGAGCGCCCGCGGGCTCGGGCGGGATGCACACCATCCCGGTCTCGTCGCAGGCCAGGCCCTCGTCGCAGCGGGGCCCCGCGCCGGCGGGCCGACAGTAGCCCATTGAGGTGCCCGGAGGCCGGCATTGCGAGAGCGAGCAGCCGAGCCCTTCTGCGCAGTGCGCATCGTCGTAGCAGCGCGTCCCGGCCGATCCGGTCACCTCCGCCGGGCCGTCGCAGAGAAGCGAGCGGCGGGGCGAGTGGGCGACGCAGCGGAGGTCGTCCCGGCACGGGACGGCGCCGGGGAGACAGTCCCCGCGCGGTCCGCCGGGCTCGGCGCAGTACGCCCGCCCGGACGAAGAATCGGGAAGGACGCAGGTCGTCGCCGAGGGGCAGTCGGAGCCGCACCGGCAAGGGCTGGCGCTCGTGCCGCCCGCGCTCGCGCAGCGGTCGCCCGCACAGTAGCTCCCGCGCTCGCAGGACGGCTCTCCGCGGCCGTACACCCGGTTGAAGCACGGCCCCCCGGTCGTCCCGGCGCGGACGCACGTGACGCCGGGCGCCGCGACGCGGGCGCTGCAGTACGACCCGAGCTCGCAGCCCGTGGTCGGGGGCCAGTGGCCCGAGGAGAGCCCGCAGGCCGACCCGGTCGTCAGCGGGCGAACGCAGAAGAAGCTGAGCGGATCGCAGATCAGCCCGTCGTCGCAGCGCCTCGCACCTTCGTTGCGACAGCGGCCGCCGACGCTCCCGGGCGCCAGGGCGCAGCCGTCCGTGCCTGCCGTGGAGGCATCGCAGAGGGGGAGCGCCGCGCAGACCTCGCCGTCGCACACGAGCCCGTCGTCGCACTCGGGCCAGGTGTGGCGGCAGCGGTTCCCTGCCGCCCCCTGCGCGACGCAGGTCCGCGTCCCCGAACGCCAGACGCAGTCGGAGCCCTCCGGGCACAGGAGGCCGCTCTCGCACCGCTCCCCCACCGCCGATCGGCGGGCGCATACGCCGCCCGAACCGGTGCCCTCGTCGAGGCAGTTCAGGCCGGCGCCGCAGTCCTCGTTCGAGTCGCAGCGATAGCCCGCCGACCCGATCTGTTGGCACACGCCGCCGCGGCACGGCAGACCATCCTGGCACCGGGTAGAGGGGTCCACGGGGGAGCACGACCCGCCAGGACCCACGCCGGTGGGCGTTGCGCCCGCGACGCAGCGGCGCACGTGGCCGTCGAGGACGCAGGTGAGCCCGGGACCGCAGGGGCGCCGAAGGTCCGCTCCGCACACCTCGCCCTCGCCGACCGCCCGGCGACACCTCGCGACCTCGGACAGCGCGCCGGGCGAGACCCACTCCGTCTCGACGCTGCACGCGAGGCCCGCCTCGCAGGGCCCCTCGCGCCCGACCGCGAGCGCGCAGACGCCGTCCTCGGTGCGCACGCGGAGGCAGCGCATCCCGTCGGATCCGTCTTCCACGCAGCGGGTGCCCGCCGGGCACGCCGTCTCGTCGTAGCGCGAGCATCGCTCACCCTCCACGCCCACCCGCCCGCAGACGCCGCGGCGACAGCCGAAGCCGGGGTCGCAGGTCGAGCCGTCGACGCAGCGGCCGTGCTCGTCGCCGTCGCGTACGCAGCGCGCCGGGTTGTCGTGGCTGCGGTCGCGGTAGCAGCGGGAGCGCTCCGGGCACGTCGGGCCCGACGCCTCGTCGTTGCAGGTGCCGCCGACCGAGGGCGGCGGCCTCTCGGTCAGCGTCACGCCGAACGTCAGCATGACGGGCGTGTCCCAGCGCAGGCTCGCGGGCGTGGCGGCGACGCCGATCCACACCGGGGTGCCCGCATCGAGCACGCGCGTCGCGAAGAGCGCCCGGCTGAACACCGAGCGAGAGCCGACGGAACAGCCGAGGGACTCGGCGTCCGCCGCGCACGTCGTCGCCGCCCACGTGACGGTTCGCACGGGCTCCAGACCGCTGGGGTCGACCTCGATCTCCAGCGAGCCCCTGCGGCGCATCGTCCAGCGCATCAGTCGGGGATGGATCGGCGCCGCGAAGCACGCCGGCGACGGCCCCCGGCCGATGGACGGCGCCGTGTCGTAGGTGGAGCCGCCGAAGTGGACCTGCCCCGGCGTGCGCGTCCCCTCCCGATCGAGGTCGACGAAGGCACCCGGCTCGCAGGGGTCGGCAGGGATCGCCGCTGGTCGCAGCGGGTGCCCGGCGTCGGACGACGAATCCGCCGCCCCGTCGGACCGCGCTGCGTCGTCGGACGGCGCCGCGGCGTCGTCGGCGGCGTCGAGGCGCGCGACGTCGAAGGTCGATCCACCACCGTCCTCGAAGGCCGCTTCGGGCGCGGCGTCGGCGGGGACCTGGGGCGGCTGATCCGAGCAGGCGGTCAGCAGGACGGCGAGGGAGAGGGACCCACGCACCGCCGCATCGAAGACACGCCACGGCGCGTCGTGCGAGACCCGATCGCGGTCAACCATCGGTGAGCTCCCTTCGTCGCACGCAGGACCACCGGCGGCGTGCTCGCGTCGCGCTCGCGATGGCGCCCCCGAAACCACTGGACCGGCCGTCCGGTCCGTCGACGGACTGGCTGCCATCCTGCGCGAACCCCGTCGCCGCGCCGAAGTGAACGTACACCGCGCCCGATTCATAGGTGTCGTTCGGGGAGGCCCACGGGGACCCGAGGATCAGGTCGAGGTACCCGTCGCCGTTCACGTCCCCCGAGCGCGGGTCGGGACACCCGTAGGACGAGACGATCTCCTGCGCGGCGACCGACCCGGGGCCCTCTGGACCCCCGACGTAGACCCGCGTCGAGCCCGCGATCCAGAGCCGCCCGGAGGCCTCTACGACGGCCAGATCCGCGAAGCCGTCGCGGTTGGCGTCGCCGATCCCTGCGAGGTGGCGGCCGAGCCGGTGGTCCCAGCCGCGCCCCTCCAGGACACGGGCGGGCGTGACCGACAGACCCGACGGGCCCCCGAGGTGGACGTAGGCCCGACCCGCGTCGCGCATGCCCGAGACGGCGGCCCCGGGCGCGCCGATCGCGAGGTCGGCGTACCCGTCGCCGTTGAGGTCGCCGGCCGCCGCGAGTCCGACGCCGAAGCCGCCGTCCGGCCCATCCCGGCCTTCGACAAGCCAGTCCGCGGTCGCCTTCAACCCCAGCTCGCCCCCGAGGAAGACCGCCACCCGCCCGGGGCCCTCGGCACCCGACACGTCCGTTCCCCTCCCGGTGATCGCGACGTCGGCGAATCCGTCCCCGTTGACGTCGCCCGCCCCCACCACCGCCTCGGCCCATTGACCGCCCGCGCCGTCGACATCCTGGCTCGGCGTGGACGCGAGCCCCGCCTCGCCGCCGAGGTACACATGCGCGCGACCCGAGATGTCCCGACCGTCAGGACCGCTTGCAAAGGGTGCCCCCACCACCAGGTCGGCGTAGCCATCGCCGTTGACGTCCCCGGCGCCGGCGAGCGCGGCCCCGAAGAAGCCGCCGACCCCGTCGGGGCCGTCGAGGTTCTCGCTGGCGGTCGCCGGGAGGCCTGTCGCGCTCCCGAAATACACGTGGACTCGACCTGCGAGCGCGAGGCCCGCCGCGCGGGAGGAGCGCGCCCCGACGGCCAGGTCGGCGTACCCGTCGCCGTTCAGGTCGCCCGCGTTCGCGATCGCCTCGCCGAAACGACCCTGGCGCCCGTCCGGGCTGTCGACGCTCCAGGACGGCGCGCTCGGGAGCCCGCGAGCGCTCCCGTAGTAGACGTGCGCCCGACCCGCGAGGAAGACCCCAGCGACCTCCGCGGACCCCGCCCCGACGGCGAGGTCGGCGTACCCGTCGCCGTTGAAATCCGCGACGCTTCCCCAGCTCGTGTCGACCGCGGCGGAGCGAGCGCCGACGGTGAACTGCCACGTCGTCGACGGGGCCCCGAGCGCGCGATCGCGGACCCGCCAGAAGATCACCCCGCTCGGCAGCTCGGAGGGAGGTGCGCCGCGATCGCCCGACGCGTCGAAGGCCATCACCGGCCGGGAGCAGTCGCGGTCGAGGCAGAGATCGACGCGGACGGACGAGTCTCTCCCCCGGCGCTCCCAGCGAAGGGTCGGTCGTCGCGACGTCACGGTCGCCGTCGAGAGCGGCGCGATCAGGCGGGGCGGCGCGACCGGCGTGCAGCGCGTCGCTCCGCCACCGGTGTGGCAGTACTCGCCCTCGACGCAGACCCGCCCGCAGGAGCCGCAGTTCGAGGGATCATTGCGGAGGTCGAGCTCGCACCCGCTGGCGGCGCGTCCGTCGCAGTCGCCGAAGCCGTCCCGACAGGTGGCCACGGCGCAGCGTCCGCCCGCGCACGCGGCGATCGCCTCGGGCGTCGTGCAGACGGCGCCGCAACCGCCGCAGTGCGAAGGGTCGGCGGCGGTGTCGACGCAGGCCCCGGCGCAACACGCGGCGCCGGCAGGGCAGGGGCGCGCCGAGGAGCAGCTCACGTCGCAGGGCGTCCCTTCGCAGAGCGCATCCACGGCGCCGTCGCCGCGGTCCGCGTGGTCGTCGGCGTCCGGTGGGTTCGCAGGGCCGTCCGCGACCACCGCCGCGTCGTCGCCGAGGGACGTGCGGCGAACGCACGCGCCCGACCCGAGCACTGCGAGCGTCATGGCCACGCGTGCAGCCTGTAGGCCCCAGCGCCGAATCGTCATCGCAGTCCTTCCCGTTGAACCGACTCGGCCGCTCCGATGCAGGTACGGCCTCCGGGATTCAGGTCTGAGCGGATTCTCGACTGCGAGACCCCGGCATCGGGTGGGTTGAACGCGGTCCCGAGACCGGGCCGGATGCTGTCACGCTGCGCGACGAGCCGGGGGCGACGCACCGGTGGCCCATGCGGGTGATACCGTCGCCCTTCGTGGAACGCCCTCCGGCCTCGCTCCTCGCGCTGGCGCTCCTGCTGTCGTGCGCCTCGACTCGCGGCCGCCCGACTGTCGGCGTCGCCTCCTGTCCTCCGGTCTTTGCTCCCTCTGCCGCGGCGCCTCCCGCGCCCGCGGCGGAGGAGCCCGTCGAGGTCGCCCCCATCGCGACGGGAGGGCGCCGCGCGCAGTCGCCGCCCGACTGCGGCGCTCCCGATGCCTATTGCTCCGAGGCCCACCGGCTCGGCATCTACCAGGAGCTGCTCGACGCCGTCGCCGCGCAGGTGCTCCTCGCCGCGCCTCGCCCCCGCTCGACGCGCACCTACGCCGACTGGGACCGACGCACCATCACCCCCGGCATGCGCGCCGTCGGCGACGAGGTCGGGCTCACCGGCCGCGAGTGGGCCGCCATCGCCCGCAACGGGTTCACCGTCCTGCGCCGCGCCCGTTACACGAGCCCCTACGAGTCCTACAAGGACATCTACCGGATGCAGCTGCCGCTCTTCGTGTCGGCGGACTCCATCCTTCACGCCGTCTTTCGCGGCCATGAGAAGGTCCTCGAGCGCCTCGAGCCGCGCCTGCAGTCGACCGTGGTGACCGCGCTCGGCCGCCTGCGCACGACGCTCCCGACGATGCGCGCGGAGCTTCCCGACGAGGCCGTGCGCGACCTCGACGTCTACCTCTCCGTGGCGCTCGCCCTCGCCACCGACGAGGCGCCGACCACCCTGTCTCCCGAGCTCTCCGACGAGGCCACCCGCCTCGTGAACGCCGTGCACGAGGCCTCCGAGATCGACGACCACGCCACGCTCTTCGGCCGCGTGCGCGTGATGGACTACACCGCCTTCGCGCCTCGCGGTCCCTACGCGGAGAGCGAGCAGCGGCAGCCCTGGTTTCGCGCCGCCCACTGGCTCTCTCGGGTGGAGTTCAACGTCGTCTCCCGCGACTGCCGCAGCTCGCAGCCCGGAGTCTCGCCCAACCCCGAGGAGACGCCGCGCGAGGCCCTCGCCGCCTTCGCCCTCGCCGCCGTGGCCGCGCGGGCCGACGCGCTCGCGCCGCTGGAGTCGGTCTCCGCGGCGTGGAGGGCGATCGCCGGGCGCCGCGAGGACATGGGCCTCGCCGACCTGGAGCGCGTCCGCCGCGAGTCGGGCGTCACCTCGCTGCGCGACCGCGACACATTCGCCCGGCTCTCGGCGGCCATCGGCAACGGCTTCGCCCGCACGGCGCGCACGCACCCGATGCCCGAGGGCGTCGGGCGCCTGCCGGTCATCGCGACGATGCTGGGGGTCAGCGTGGTCCCCGACGCGGCGATGACGCGGCCGCTCGTGCACGACGAGATCGAGCACCGCTTCCGGCTCGGCGCGGCGGACGTGGCCTTCGCGATGGGGCACGAGCCCGCGGGCCGCCTGCTCGCGGAAGACCTCGCGCGCTTCCCGGCGCTGCGCGCGGGCTACGGGCGAGCCCGAGAGGCGCTCCGACGCGCGGGCGAGGGGGACGACCTCTACAGCGCATGGCTCTCGTCGCTCGTGACGCTCTCGTCGCCCGCGCGGGGCGCCGTGCCGTCGTTCATGCGCACCGCCGCCTGGGGCGACCTGCGCACCAACACCCTGGCGGTCGGCTACGGGCAGCTCCGACACGGCAACGTGCTCTACGCCTCGACGAGCTATGACGGCGCCGCGTGCCGGATCCCCGACGCGTGGGTCGAGCCGGTGCCGGAGCTGTTCTCGTCGCTGCGGGTCTACTACCGGCGGCTCGGCGAGCTGGTGGCGCGGCTCTCACCGAGCGGCGCCGACACGGGCGTGGGCGCCTGGATCGATGCGGTCGACCGCAACCTCCGGGTGCTGGAGCGCATCGCGCGAGACGAGCTCGCGGGTCACGCGCTGACCGAGGCGCAGCGCCGCTTCCTCGGCTACGTGGCCGAGGTGCTGCCGTCGAGCGAGGGCGAGCCCACGCACACCGGCTGGTACGTCGAGATGTTTCCGAACGACGCCGACGCGATGGAGTCGTCGCACTTCATCGCCGACTACTACGCGAGCACGAACGCGCAGGAGGTGTCGTACGTGGGCTCGGCGGGCACGGTGCTCGGCGCCTTCGTGGTCGACCGGGGCGGCTCGCCTCGGCTGATGGTCGGGCCCGTCGCGGATGGCTTCGAGCACCACGGTCCGCTCGCGCGGCGGCTCGACGACCGTGGGGCGCGGCGGCTCCCGGCGTCCGAGCGGAGCGCGCCGTGGGCGACGAGCTACGCGCTCGACCCGGTGGCGACGCCGCGCTTCGCCTTCGCCGAGCGAGGCGAGGAGGAGGGCGAGCGCCCCGCCGCGCTCGCGGGGCGACTGCGTGTCGAGGGCGCGGCCACGCCCGGCGTGCTGGTGGTCGAGTACCTCTCGCGACACCACCGGGTGCTGGCGCGCGGATCGGCGACGGTGGGCGCTCGTGCGACGCCGCTCCTGGTGCGCTGGCTGTCGGGGATGGCGCCGCGGCGGCCCGCGGAGTCCGACGAGGAGGAGACGGAGCGCCCGGCGAACGACGAGCACGAGGTGTGCGGCGTCCGGCTGCGCCACGGCTCGTGGGTCGAGACGCGTAGTACGGACGAGTATCCCTTCAGCGACGGGTGCGAGGAGCCCGAGCTCGCGGGCTCGCACTTCGGCGGGGCGCCTCGGGCGCGCACCGTCGGCGACGAGAACTCCGACGAGGAGCCCGCGCCCGAGGCGGGGTCCGACGGCTCCGAGTGAAGGTCTCTACCACACCTGCCTGGAGGCCGCCGGTGCTAGCGTCGTCCGCGTGCGCCTCGCCCGGGTGATCGCCGCGGTTCCGCTCCTCCTCGCGGCGTGCTCACGGCCGCAGCCTCCCCGGGCTCGCGCGCCCCGCCCGTCCCTGTCGGCCCCTCCCGTCGCGGCGGTGGTCGCACCCGCACCGACGCCCGCCTGGAGCGAGGGCTTCCGCATGCGCTCCGCAGTCGCCGACTTCGCGCCGCTGCCCGACGTGGTGGTGCACGCGCCTCCCGGCTTCGACGCCCGCGCGCCGCTGCACCTCGTGGTGGTGCTCCACGGCATGGGGCACTCGCCGCTGACCTGGCTGGGCGGCGGGCTGACCGACCCTCGCACCGGGCGGCGGGTGATCGGGTGGGGCGCGGAGGTGCGCCACGACCTCGCCGGGACACGCTCGCTCATCCTGGCCCCGCAGTGCGACGAGCGGCGAGGGAGGCCGAGGCTGGGGCGGCTGCAGTCCCGCGGAGGCCTTCGGCGCTTCCTCGACGAGCTGCTGCGCGAGACGCTCGCTGCGCGGCTCGGCGGCGCCCACACGCTCTCCGACGTCGAGAGCATCACGCTCGTGGGGTCGAGCGCCGGTGGTCCCGCCATCGCCAACCTCCTCGACCTCGACGACCTCGACGACCTCGACGGCCGCGTGCGCAACGTCGTGCTCTTCGACTCGATCTACGGCGCCGAGTCGATCTACGCCCGCTGGATGCGCGGCGGGGACGCGGCGCACCCTCGGCGCCTCGTCTGCATCCACGGCGGCTCGCACTACACCTCGCCGTCCGCGACGCGACTCGCGGCGATGCTCCGCCCGGCGCTGCGCGAGCAGCTCGCGGTGCAGCCCGACGGGGCGATGACCGAGGCCATCCGAACGCACCGCGCCGTGTTCGCGATGGTCAACTGCGAGCACATCTGCATGGGCAACGCGTACCTCGACAAGGTGCTGCTGGGGCTCGAGCTGCCGCGACGCGAGCCCGACCCCGACCCCAAGACCCCCGCCGCGGACCCGCCACCGGCGACGATCGTCGTCACCCCGGGGAGCGTCACGCGCGGCGCCCTCACGGCCAGCGACGCCCTGATGCGCGACGGCTCGCGCTTCGACGACTACGCGATCGACCTCGCCGAGGGACAGGCCGTCACGCTCGACCTGCGCGGTGGGAGGACGACGGGCTACCTCTGCCATGCGCTCGACGTGCAGCTGCGGGTGCTCGATGGCGAGCGCGTGCTCGCGGACGACGACGACAGCGGGGGAGGGCTCGCGTGCCGGGTGACCCTTCGCGCGCCACGCGCGGGGCGGTACACGGTCCGGGTTATGGCGCACGGCCCGTGGGGGAACCGCGGCGAATACACCCTGCGGTATCCGGCCGGGTGAGCTTGCGCCCCGATGCCATGGAGGCGGAAGTCGGCAGAACATCCGTCGCCGAAGGTCATCCATTCGACGATGGCGCGCCCAGAGGAGCGGCGTAGCGACAGCCCGCAGCGTTCGACCGCGGGGCCTCTCCCCATCGAGGGGGGTACAGGCACGAGGCCCAGGTCGCGCAGGGCCCGTCGTAGGTGCTGCACTCGGCGCCCACCGCGGTGGGCGTCACGCAGGTGCCGGTCGACGCGTTGCAGTGCGTCCCGGGGTCACAGCGGTTGTCGGGCCACCAGGGCTCGCCCACGCTGCCGTAGGCGACACCCTCCGGGGAGAGCCGCGCGGCGTGGCGTGGCGCCAACCCCTCTCCCGACGGCTTCCTGTCCCTCCAACGGCGCGCGACGTGGGGCGGCCATTCACCATCATCGCGAGCGACGGTGACGATCGAGCGCGATGCGCTCGCCGAAGCCGATGCGGGGCCTCCGACGGTCTTCGCCCCTACGGCGCTCATGAAGCGGTCGTGAAGCGGTCGCGAAGCAACTCGTGAAGCAGTCGCGCAGACGTCGTGCAGCAGGTGTCAGCCGCCGTGGTCGACAACCCATCTGGAGCACGGACGCCCACGGCACGGTCGGCCCACCATGCCTCGTGAAGCAACCAAATCGGTAATGATTACGAGAACATATTTCTGCTTCACGACGGCTAGTTGAGTCCTCGTCGGCCGCTTCACGATCTCGGGGCGCCGTACCCGCCGGCTCGCCCTATCGTCTCGCGCAGCGGAAGCCCACCCGGGGGGTCGCCGTGTCGGGCGGCAACGACGTCCGAGACGTCGTCCGCAGCGCGTTGCGGAACTCAGTCCTGGTCGCCCAGTTGCCCCCGCGGGTGACGTACGCGGTGCCAGCCGTCGGACCGTGCGGGTTGTCCTGTACGGTGCCAGTGTCGCGATACGGGCCGAACCAGTCGGCGGTCCACTCCTCGACGTTGCCCGCGAGGTCGCTCACTCGGAAGAACGAGTCGCCCGAACCGTGCGACCCCGCAGTGCAGGTCGAGGGCCCGTCCCAGCACGGCTGGGTTGAGGGCTCCGCGCTGCCCCAAGGGTAGATCCACCCTTCCGGCCCGCGCGCCGCGTACTCCCACTCGGCCTCTGTGGGCAGGTGCTTGCCGACTGCGCGGCAGTACGCCTCAGCTTCGAAAAAGCGGACGCAGTTGATCGGGTGCTGCTCTCGGCCCGAGATCGACCCGTTGCAGGAGGTAGCCGTCCCCGCGGGAGCGCAGCTCGCGCACGCCCGGTAGGCGGCGACGGTGACCTCCGTGCGGTCGATGCAGTAGGCGCTCAACCGGACCGCGTGCACGGGCATGGACCCCAGCTCATTGCTGCCCATCTGGAAGGTTGCTGCGGGGATCATCACCATGTCCGCCGGACAAGAAGCGGGGACCGTCGAATCGCCACTCTCGGCCCGGTCGGACGCCGCCATGACGTCACTCCCAGCTCCGCCACGGTCGTTGGAGCCCGCGGGCACGTCGTCCGTGGCCAGGGGAGCGGCCAGAGGTCCATCTCGCAGGGGCGTGCAGCCACCCACGAGCAGCAGGACCAAGCCTCGCGCGCACCAGTCGTTCATCGGTCGTCTCCTTCTCAAAACCGTCCCGTGCACGAGGCCCCCCACGCACCGAGCGTGACGCCGCACGAGACCAGGGCACGCCGCTCGACGGACCGCTCGTTCGAGGGGGCTGTGACGAAGAGGACGAGCGAGGTCACCGCGAGCGCGCCGCCTGCGACGAGCGCGATGGTCCCCGCGAGTTCCCAGGTGGAGGTCGCGTCGAGGAGGCTTGTGCAGCCGGCCGGCTGCGAGCTGGCGCTCAGGCGCCCCGGGCACGAGCGGTCGGCGTTGTAGGTCGTGGCAGCTCCTTCCCGCACAGCCAGGGCACCGATGCCGACCCCCAGGCCCACCGCGGAGCCGGCCAGCGCCACCCACGCCAGTCGTCTCGGAAGCGGGTTTGGGCGCTCGTCGAGTGGCACTGTGCGGACGGCGATCGTCTCCGTCGCCGCGCGATCCCGCACCGGCTCCGGGGACGCCGCGCGGGCCATGCGAACGACCTCGCGGGCCTCGCCGCCCGGAGGCACGACCAGGGGCCGCCGCACCGTCTCGTAGCCCTGGGCGCGCACCTCGACCACGACCGAGCCGGCGACCCTCCGCACCGCGGTCCCCATCGGAAGCGTGGCCACGCGCTGGCCGTCGACGAACAGCTCCGCGCCCTCGACGCCGTCCACCCAGAGGCTGCCCAGATGCTGACCGATCACGCCCAGCGCAGCGCGAAGGGACGGGGCGTTGGCGCCGATCCAGGGATCGCCCGCAGCCCCAAGCGCCTCGCTCACGTGGGACTCCGCCTCGACCCAGCGCCCGAGGGCCTGCTCGGCCAGGCCGATCTGCGCGAGGGCGCGCGGGCTGTGCACGACTCTGTACGCAGCCTCGAAGCGGGCGAGGGCCTCGGCGTCCCGGTGGGCGCGACGGAGCGCGACGCCCTCGCGGAGCAGGGCCTCGGGGTCGGCGCTCTGGGCGTGCACCATGGCGGCCGCGAGAAGGAGGGCGCAGGTCGTGGGCAGAAGGCGCATGGAGGTCACTCGAGGATCGGCGCCAGGTTGGTGCCGTCGGCTGGGGAGGGGGGAGGAGGAGCAGACAGGGCGGCGGGCGACGCTCCGTGCACCGGAGGACGGCGTGCGCCCGATGGGGCCGCGATGCGAGAAGGGCGCACGGACGGAGTCGCCTGCCGGACAGGCGCCAGCACCGCGAGCGGCGTCGAGGCATCCGGGGCAGCCGTCGCGGTTGGAGGCACCGCGGCGATCGAGAGCGCACGGGGAGCTGGGGACGCGACCGCGGCAGACACTCTCGGTGGGGATGGGGAGGTGGTGGCCGGCAAGCGCGAGGGGAGCACCACGGCAGCTGACGCCAGCGCCACTGCCAGCGCCGCGGCCGCCACCACCCGTCGTCGCGCAGGGCGTGGGGAGGGCTCCGTCGGCGGCGGGAGGGAGCGGACCGTCACACCGAGAGTAGTGGCGACATGGTGGCCAGGGCTCCCATCGGAGGGCAACCCGAGGGACCGCACACCGTCCAGTCCGCGAGCGCCGTCGAGGGTTTCGCTGCGGTCCTCGAAGGTCGTCGTCCAGGCTCTGCGCACCGGCTGGCTCGCGAAGGGCAAGAGCGCGGCGCCGAGGTCGTGCACGGAGGCGAAGCGGGCGGCGGGATCGCGGGCCATCGCGCGCAGCACCACGGCATCGAACGCCGCGGGCAGCTCGGGGCGGAGCGCGCGGGGCGGGAGGAGGTCGCCCGAGACGATCGCGATCAGCAACCCGTAGAGGGTCTCGTGCGCGAACGGCAGGCGTCCCGTGGCGGCCTCGTAGAGCAGCACGCCCAGCGCGTACTGGTCGCTGCGCGCGTCGACGTCGCGCGCCCCCTGCGCCTGCTCGGGCGACAGGTAGCTCGGGGTCCCCAGCAGGGCGGCCGTTCCGGTCAGCGCGGGCGCCCCGGCGCGATCGGCGACCTTCGAGATGCCGAAGTCGAGCACCTTGGGCACGACGACCCCATCGGCCGAGCGGGCGAGGAAGACGTTGTCGGGCTTGAGGTCGCGGTGGACGACCCCCTGCGCGTGGGCCGCTCCCACCGCGGCGATCACGGGCAGCGATAGGTCCGCGAGGCGCGAGACGGGGAGGGGAGCCTCGCGTTCGAGAAGCGCCGCGAGGCTCTCGCCCTCCAGGTACTCCATCACAAGGAAGGGCGTTCCCTCCTCGGTCCCGACGTCCGTGACGTCGACCACGTGGGCGTGGCGAAGCCGCGCCGTGACGCGGGCCTCGCGAAGGAAGCGCGCGCGGGCCTCGGGGTTCTGCGCGACGGCCGGGAGCAGCACCTTGAGCGCCACCCGCTTCTCGAGTTCGACGTGCGTCGCCTCGTAGACCGCGCCCATGCCGCCTGCGCCGAGCAGGCGATCGATCCGGTAGCGCCCGAACTGGGCGCCCGCGGGCAGCTGTGGCCCGACACTCACCGCCCGGTCCTTGAGGTCTGCCTCACCTGCCGCGCCGAAGGGACAGGAGGCATATCAAAGGTGCCAGGAAAGCAGGGAGTCACGGTCAGGCGTAGCGATGGCGGAAGCCGTCTCCCGCTGAGAGTCGACCTTCCCCACCCACCTCTGAGACGACGCGTGATGCGATCGACATGGGCTCGCATGGACGTTGGTCCTAACATCATTATTGACGATCGTCTCTGTTGAAAGCGGACGGGCCGTGGCTTCCACGGGGGGTGGCGGCGCCCAGGCGGAAACCCAAAGACAAGGCTCAGGACGCCTTCGGCCGACGGATCCGCACCTTGCGGGACGAACGTCAGTGGACCCAGGCCCAGCTCGCCGAGCACAGCGGTCTGGATGTGTCCTACGTGAGCCAGATCGAGCGGGGTCGAAGGGATCCCTCGCTCACCTCACTGCGGGCGCTCGCCGGGGCATTCTCGCTGCGGTTGCCCGAGTTCTTTGCCGAGGACGGCCCTCCCCCGCATGAGACGGTTGCCCGGACGATCGCGGCGGAGCTCGAGGGATTGCCAGCCGAGGTGCTCCCGGTGGTGCTCGAGATGGTTCGCCTCACGCGGAAGCTGATCCCGTCGACGTAGCCGTCGTCTTCGCAGCTCGGGCGGTATCGGCCCGAGCGCTCGCCCTCCCGCTCCCAGCGTCCCGCGTCGAGGCTGGGTAGAGTCCTTGCGGGTGAGCCGCAGAACTCCCGAGGTCGTGAGCGACTATCGTCCCGAAGCGAGAGGGCGCGCGGACACGGCAGAGCACCAGCTCGGCGCGGTACACCTCGACGTCGTCGGCGATGTCGAGGTCGAGGCGCCCGTCCGCGAGGACGGATTCGATCGCCCGGCCCGACCCCTCCAGCAACACGCCGAGGGGCAGCGAGAGGTGCCCGCGCTGCTCCCGGCTACAGCGGGTGACCGCTTCGGTGAAGGCCACGTTGCGCCCAACGCCTCCCGGACGATCGTGCAGATCCTCCGTTTTCCGCCTGACGAACCACGGCATCGACGCCACATGTCGGGCGAGGAGTGCGATGAGACGATATGTGCGAGACACCGTGAGACGCCCGGTCGTGGAGGACGGGGTCCCAGGGCGCAGGCGGCACCAAGCCCAGTCGGATCGACCTCGCCGCACGGCCGGACTCGGTCGGAGCGGCCAACCCGGCAGCGGTGCCAATTGGACCGGCCTCCCGGCAGGGTGGGCCTCGTGACGACGGGTATCGACACGGCCGCGGGACGAAGGCTCTACGCGGCCATCGAGGCAGTGGTGGCCGCGGGGGACTTCACGCTCGAGGAGGTGGCCCGGCGGGTCGGCTGCACCCCTCACGACGTACTCCAGGTCCTCCTGCGCTTCGACCGCGCGAGCCACGTCAGCATCACGCCCAGCGACGGCCGCGACGAAGCGCCGCTGCTCTTGGTCATGGGCGGGTGAGCTCGGCGTCCCAGACAGTAGCGAGAGCGCATCACACATCCGGGAATGCGCGGCAGGCAGTGGGCCTGGGTGAGGGAGTGGGACACCAGGTGGGGAGGCGCGGAAGGCTGTACATCTCATGGGACACGCCCCGGGGCGAGTCCTCAAGTCTTCGCGGTCGATCGCCGCCAACCAGGGAACGAGCAACGATCGACGGTGCCAGAGAAAGGCGTGGTAGGTTGCGCCGGGCATCATAAAGCAGACCTCCCGAGCAACCCGGGCTCCCCACCTCCTGAGCCCTTCCGAGACGTGGCCACATCCTCTGATCACCACGATACCGACGGCGACCTGATGCTTGGGAAGACCGGACGCCGACGACGTCCAGACAGACAGGCGTCGTGTCCTGGGAAACACTAGAAACCGAGCTCCAGCGCTGGCACGCGTCTCGTGATCAAGACGCCGGTCGGGCGGCGCTCGCGTTTCTCGAGGTCGAGCTCAGGTTGATGGTGCCCGCTCTGGTCAAGCGAACGTGGCCCGAGCACCTCGTCGAAGACGCGCTGTACGCCTTTCTCCTCAAGCTGATCGAGAATCCCCTCCCGCCTGACATCGAGCGGCTCCGCAGCTACGTGGCGCGGGCCTTCAGGTACCACTGCATCGACTGCTACGAGGCGCGTCGTCGACAGGAGAACCTGATCGGGAATGAGACGGCCCCATGGGAGCCACCGACGGAGAGCAGCCCGTCGCCGGAAGCGATTGCCCTGCAGGCTGAGCAGGGCAGGGAGCTTCGTGGGGCGCTCGGAAGGCTCGATATCGCGGACCGGATCGTTCTCAAGCTCGATGGCGCGCCGGAGCTCCTGGACGACGAGGAACTCGGCTGGATGGGAGCCCGACTCGGGCTGGACAACGCGTCGGTCTCGAAAGCGGTTGATGCGCACCCGGTTGATCTGGACGGGGGATAGTCCAGGCGGCTGGGATGGGAGACGAGCGCACGATGACGAACGAGACGAAGAAGGGCGCGGCCGCGGGGCCGCTCGGGCCGGGGCAGCGGTGGAGCCTGAGCCGCAAGCGCGAGGTGGTCCTGCGCCTCCTCAAGGGCGAGCCGCTGGACGCGCTCTCGCGGGAGCTGGGGGTCGAGCTCCATCGGCTGGAGGCCTGGCGTGATCGCGCCCTCAGCGGGATGGAGTTGGGGCTCAAGGAGCGCGAGGCCGACGACCCCACCCAGCAGGAGCTGGACAAGGCCCACAAGCGCATCGGCGAGCTCTCCATGGAGAACGAGCTCCTCCGAAAGGAGCGCGACAAGACGCCCCCTTTTCGGTTGAGGAAGTCGAGGCCATGAGCGCCGCGACTTCCCCCACCACCGGCCGCCCCTACGGCATCACGCGCGTCTGCGCGGCGTGGCGCGTGCCGCGCTCCTCGTTCTCCGCCGAGCGCGCCCGGCGACGCGCGGCGTCGCCTGCCCCGGCGCAGCCGCCCGAGGCCCCTGCGGCAGCCCCCGAGCGCCCGCCCGCCGAGGCGGCGACGGCAGCACCCCGGCGGCCACGCGGCCCTCGGCCCCGGCTCGCGGACGAGCGGGTGCTGGAGCTGACGCGCGGCGACCTGGCGGGCTCACCCTTCCACGGCGAGGGCCACCGGAAGGTCTGCGCGCGGCTGCGGCGGGCGGGGCACCCGGTGTTCGCCCGCCAGGTGCTGCGGGTGATGCGCGGGGCGCAGCTGCTCTCGCCGCACCGGGCGCGGCAGGGCGCGGTGCGGGCGCACGACGGGCGGATCGTGACGGACGCGCCGGACGTGATGTGGGGCACCGACGGGATGCGCGTGGAGACGGTGGAAGGCTGGGTGTGGATCTTCACGGCGGTGGAGCACTGGAACGGCGAAGTGATGGGCTGGCACGTCACCGAGAAGGGCGACCGCTTCGCGGCGCTCGAGCCCCTGAGGCAAGGCCTGGTGCGCCTGGGTCGCGGCGTCGGTCGCGGGGCCGCGCGAGGGCTGTCGCTGCGGATGGATCATGGGACCCAGTACACCTCGGAGCACTTCCTGAACGAGCTGAAGTTCTGGGCCCTGTCGCCCAGCTTCGGATACGTCGCGGAGCCGGAGACCAACGGGGTGGCCGAGCGGTTCAACCGCACGCTCAAGGCGCAGGTGATCCGCGGGCGGGTGTTCCGCGACGCAGCCGACCTGCGGGCCGCGGTGGGCGAGTTCATCGAGCGCTACAACGCCGGCTGGCTGCTGGAGAAGAACGGCTACCGGAGCCCCGTCGAGATGAGGGTGTTCAATCAGGAACGGTTGGCGGCATAACGAAACTTCTTGTCCAGATAACTGGGTGCGATACAGCCGTAGTAGCGAAAGAAGTAACGGCGATTGCACGCGTCGAAGGTCGCGTCGCGCGAGTACGACCACGAGAAGCCGAGCGGGCGAGCGGGGCGATCCATCACTGGCGACGATACGCTCGGGCTGACGTGCGGCTCCGCATCCTCGACTTCGGGATCGCGAAATGGATGGGCAGCGAAGAGCGCTCGTCGTCGGGGCACACGGCGACCCGATCGACCCTGCACGCCTTCCTCCCTGCACGAGGCGGCGCCGGAGCAGATCAGCGGGACCCCCACGGGCCCGCAACCGTCGCGCGGCGCGAGGGCGGCGAGCTCGTGGTGAACATGAAGCGCGAGCCGGTGGGGACGATCGCCTCCCCTTCGCCGAGGGCGAGCGGAGCGGCGGAGGCGCGCCGCGGACCCGGCGCAGGTCCCTGGGTCGTACTCCGCGTCGGGGTCGCCGCGTCGGCCACGGCCGGAAAGATGCTCGGCCTGGCCGAGAGCGAACGGCTGACGCGCGACCACGCAACCGCGCAGGGGCCGGTGCAGGCCGCCGATGCGAGCTTTCGAACGTACGCGAGCGGCGACGTTCTGCTGGGCGTGGGCGTCGCCCGCGTCGCCCGCGTCGTCGTCGGCGTGCTTTGCGGCCAGACGGGATCGTGTGTCGGCGGATCTGTGAGCCGAGGGGGCTTCTACGTCAGTCAGTGCGGCCCATCGTGAAGCAGACCCGCAGCGGTCATGAAGCAGTCGTGAAGCAGACCCGCAGCAGTCGCGAAGCAGGTACCCACCGACGTGCTGGACGACCCTGTCGGAGCTCGAGCGGCGCGGATTCGGTTCGACAACCGTGCTCCATGAAGCGACCAGATCCCTTGTGATTACGCGAACATTTTATTGCTGCGTCACGGCCCGGGAAAGCCCCACGGGCCGCTTCACGAGCGGGGAGCGTTCGCCGACGCCCACGTGGCTGACGAGAGCGAGGCCCCGACCCTGGAGATCGATCGCGACGACGGTGGCCTCGGGCGATGAGGCGCCTCACAAGGTCGAGGGCACCTTCGGGCCAGCGGTGGCTGGTGATGCCCCACGACGTGGTGCTCAACGCCCCTGTCGCGGGCTACATGGTCGTGCGCCGCGGCCTGGACGACCGCCTCGGCGTGCGCCGCCAGTCGTCGCGTCCGTCAACCGCCTCGCGGTCGCCAACGGGATCGTGACCGAAGTGGGTTCGATGGCCCGCGCCGGATGAGCGCGGAGGAAGGCGGCGAGCGAGCATGCGTCGCGGCTGGGGAGGGGGGGCCGAAGCCAGAGGCCAACCAGAGGGGCCGAACTCACGCCGATTTCTTCACCCCCTCTTTCACCCCCTCGGGTCGAAACGGGCTGGACGTCCGGCGCTCCCTCGGAAACGCAAAACGCCCGTTTCGAAGCCTCTTGAAGCGGGTGGAAACGGGGTGATCCGACCTTCACACGGTCGAAGTCGTAGGTTCAAGTCCTACTGCCCGCACCATAGAGACGCTCTGGGAGAGCGACTTTTCACCCACCTCGGCCAAGGCGTTCGCGGCGATGAGCGCGTTGCCGTCCGGGAGGAGGAGCTCGCGCGCGAGCCGCCTTCAGCGCGAGTAACGGTGCTGTACTCTGCCGGGCCGACGTCCGTGACTCAACCGTGCTTGCGCTCCAGACGGGGGGAGTGGAGGCGCATAGGCGTCCATGCATCGCTTGAAGGTCGAGCGGGGCAAGCCCCGCCCCTACGCAGAGCCGGACTCGTAACAGTTCAGGGGATGCATGCCGCCTCGCTGCGCACTTCCGTCGTGCTCGCCCTCTCGCTTAGAGTGCGCGCGTTGGGTACTGTCGTCGTCGATCCTCCGTCGCCTCGCCTCGTCCTCTCGGCCCTCCCGAAGCTCCGCCTCGCCGACCTCGGCCGCGAGCTCGGCGTCCTCGCCCCCGACTCGCTCAGCAAGGACGCCCAGCTCGACGCGCTCCTCCCCGCGCTCCCTCCGCTGCCCGATCTCGTCGCCCGCCTGGGTCGTGACGAGCTCCGCGCCGTCTGCCGTGCGCTCTCCCTCGACGACCGCGCTCGCGCCCGCGCCGAGCTCGCCGCCCGCATCCTCGGCACCACCGCCGACCGGCGAGCGGGCGCTGGTGGGCTCGGCGAACTTCACTGATCGGGGTCAGTCGCGAAACATCGAAGCGGGCGTGCTGGTGGACGACCGGCGCTTCGCGGAGGAGCTGGCGAGGCAGTTCCATGACGCGGTGGGGGCGGGGTTGTTCGTGGGGGTGTGAAGCGCCCGTGGCTCGCGGGCTCTCGGACGAGCATCACTGTGGCGTGAACGTGAACGGGAAGCTGAAGTCGACGCTCCCATCCTCGGGGGACGGGAACACCAGACCCCGCAGACGTCCACTGACGCACGACCCAACCGCGGGCGCGACCGAGGCCATCGGGCCGCCCGCTGAGACGTGGGTAACGCGGCCGCTGGCTCCGATCGTGAAGTTCATTTCGAGGCGGCCCGAGAGGGTAGGGTTGTTGCGCAGTTCACGCTCGTAGCAGGCCTGGATGCCGCCGAGCTGCCCACGGATGATGCGGGCCACGGCGCTGGCATCGACCTGCCCTACGCCGCCCGTCGGGTCACCGCTGCCGATCTCCGCGTTGCCTCGGATCACCCGCTCTCGCGCGATGCCCTGGCCGCTTGCCGACGGTGAAGAGGGAGGAGCGATCGGGCGCGGTATGGTCGATGGCGGGTGTGCCTCCGGCTTCGGTTCGTCCGACTGGATGGAAGGGTCGTTCTCCGAGGCCGGATCGACCATCGACACCGGCGCCGACTCTCCGCTCCTGCGTCGGAGCAGCACGAAGGACGTCGTCGCGAGCCCCCCGAGCAGCACGCCACCGGCGACCGCCGCGATCAGCCACGCGGACGCCTCTGCTACCGGCCGCCTAGGCATCGAGCGTACCTCGGCGGGTGCCGGTGCCGAGAGGACGAAGGGGGCTCCGCCGCTCGGCGCGGCAGGCCGCGTCCGTGGCCCGCTCGACGAGGATGCTGCGGGCGACGAAGTCGCGCGCGAAGAGGGTCCCCGGAATCAAGCTTGCGAGTGCCATCTCGAATGGACTCTATCGCACCGCTCGACGGGCCGTCACGCTCGAGCGAGCCGCGTGACCTCTCAGGCGCGCCGACGCGTCGCCCTACGAGCAGATGATGCGGGCGGTGGTCGCGACGGCCGTGAGCGCGTCGCCATCGAGACGCATCGCGGTCCACTCGTCGAGCGAGCGGGCGCCGAGCGCACGGTAGAAGCCGATCGCGGGTCCGTTCCAGTCGAGCACCTGCCACTCGAGGCGGGCGCATCCGCGGGCGACGGCGATGGAAGCGACCTTCGAGAGCAGGGCGCGACCGATGCCCCGCCCGCGCGCCTCGGGGATCACGAAGAGATCTTCGAGGTGGATGCCCGGGCGACCCCGCCACGTGCTCCACGTCGGGAAGAAGAGTGCGAAGCCCAGCGCCGCGCCGTCTCCCTCGGCGATCAGCGCCTCCATCTCGGGCGGCGAGCTCGAAAGCGCTCGGACGTAGTCGCCCTCGGTGGCGACGACGTCACCGGGCGCGCGCTCGTACTCGGCGAGGTCGCGAACCAGCATCAGCAAGGTGGCGGCATCGTCCGGCGTGGCGATCCGCAGCGAGAAGGTGGACATGGGCCGAGAGTACGCGAACGGAGGAAACAGGCCCCGACGCGGTGCGCCGCCCACACGGTCGAAGTCGTAGGTTCGAGTCCATCTCCATGCGGCAGCGCACCATGGACCCCGACTGCTCCACGCGCGTGGTGCCGTCGTGTCGCCAGGGCAGCGCGTACGACCCGGAGCGCCCCGGGTGCGACACCATCACGCAGCCCTTCGCCTACCCGTCGAGGCGCATCGCGGAGGTGGTGCGTCGCTTCGACGAGCGCTACCAGAACGGAGTCGTCGGATCGATCTGCCGTGACGATTACGCCGACGTGCTACGCGCTATCGCGGAGCGCATCGGTGGTCGCTTCTGCCCGTGAGGAGAACGCTGGCGCACCGGTGGTAGCGTCGGCGCCGATGCCGATCACGCCGCTGCATTTCGGCGCTGCGCTCCCCTTCGAGCTCGCGCTCCGCGATCGGTTCTCGACCGTGGCCTTCGTGCTGGCCAACGCGGTCCTCGACATCCAGCCCGTGCTGGCCCTCGGCTTCGGAGTCCCCATCGACGTACACGGATGGACGCACTCGCTGCCCGGCGCGTCGCTCATCGCGCTCGCGCTGACCCTCCTCGCCTGGCGCCTCCCTCGTCGCGCCCCCTACGCCGCGGGCTTCTTCGCCGGGGCGCTCTCCCACGTCGCGCTCGACAGCCTGATGCACCACGACCTCTCTCCGCTGTGGCCGTGGCGCGAGGGCAATCCCGTGATCGCACGCCTCGACGTCGCCATCAGCCTGGTGATGCTCACGCCGACCGCGCTCTGGTGCGTCGCAACGCTGTGGCGCCTGCACCGCCAGCAGGTGGAGCACCCCGAGCGACGTTGGCTCGCGCAGCTCCTGGCGATGTGAGGGCGCGGAGTTCGCGGCCCCTCGCGCCCGGCGCTATCGTGGACCTCCCATGAAGAACCCCACCCTCCGCCGGGCTGCCATCGCGCTCGCCGCCTGCGCCGCCGTCGCGGGCTCGGTGAACGTATGGGTGGAGGCCCGAGGGGCGGCGCGCATCCGCTCGCTGGATGGCGTCTCCGACGCCGAGGCGGTGATCGTGCTCGGGGCGCGGGTCTACTCGGACGGGAGCGTCTCTCCCATGCTCGCCGATCGACTCGACACCGCCCTCTCGCTGTACCGCGCGAGGAAGGCGCCGCGCATCCTGGTCTCCGGCGACCACGGCACCGAGGCCTACGACGAGGTCAACGCGATGCGACGCTACCTCGAAGGCCACGGAGTTCCCTCCGAGCACATCTTCATGGACCACGCGGGCTTCACCACCTACGACACCCTCTACCGCGCCCGTGATGTCTTCGGGGTGAGGCGCGCGGTGGTGGTCACCCAGCGGTTTCATCTCTCGCGATCGCTCTTCGTCGCCAACGCGCTGGGTCTCGACGCCGACGGGGTCGTGGCCGATCGTCGCCCCTACACCCTCGGCAGCCTCGTGCGCTCCAACGTGCGCGAGGTCGGCGCCAGGGTGAAGGCCGCCGTCCAGACGCTCGCGACGCCGCGGCCGCGCTACCTTGGCCCGCGCATCCCCATCGGAGGCGACGGCCGCGTCACCCGCGGGTGACCTGAATCCCGCCAGGTGCGACGACCAACGTCCCTTCCTGCTCGCCTCTGCGCGTGCGACGGTGGCCCTTCGCTCATGCGTCTCTCCCCCCTGCTCGTTGCGGCCTCCATCGCGCTGCGGATCGCCCCGGCGGGCGCGGTCCCGCTGCTCAGCGGCTTCGGCGGCCCCAGCGGCTACGGCCTGCCCGAGCACTGCGTCCACCCCAGCGACGATGGCTCCTACGCGGGGCCGCAGCCCGACGCGCGCGCGACGCCGGTGGCGGTCGACCTCCGCGCAGCCTTCCCCGAAGGGCTCTTTCTCATCAACGAGCGCGTGGATCGCTTCTTCGTCAACACCAACGGCAACATCACCTTCGCCGCGCCGCTCGCCGACCCGACGCCTCGCCCGTTTCCGCGGGCGGGGCAGGCGATGATCGCTCCCTGGTGGGCCGACGTCGACACGCGCGGTGGCGGCCGACCCTCGGGCAACGCGATCTGCTTTCACGTGGAGCTGGGGCGAATCGTCGTGACCTGGCACGACGTGCGGCGCAGCGCCGACCCCGACGACGCGCGCGACGACTTCCAGCTGATCGTGTCGAGGTCGTCCCGATGTCCCAACGTCGACAGCGTCGACATGGAGTTTCGCTACAACCGCTGCGAGTGGACCGCCGGGGCCGACGGCGCCCACGCCCAGGTCGGCTTCGACGTTGGCAACCGACGGAATTTCTACGCCCTCCCGAGCTCGCGCACCGCGGCCATCGGCGAGCTCTGCCGCACGACCAATGTCCCCAATGGCGAGCCCGGACTGCATCGCTTCTCCATCGTCGGAGTCTCCGACGGCGGCGGTTGCAGCAACGCAGGGAGGCCGTGCGTGGTCCCAGGCCGCGCGGGCGTCTGCGCCGAAGGGGTCACGCTCTGCCGCACGGAGTTCGATACGTACTGCCGACCTATCAGGGGTCCGCAGCCGCGGCGGTGCAACGGCCTGGACAACGACTGCGACGGGCGCGTCGACGAGGACGCCGCGCTCTGTGGCGAGGGCGAGGTCTGCGATCGCGGACGGTGCGCGTCGCGCTGCCCGGCCGACCGCGCATGCCCCGGCGGGCGCATCTGCTCTCTACGTGGGACCTGCGTCGAGGACGCCTGCGAGGCGCTCACCTGCGCGCCCGGCCAGCGCTGCCTCGCGGGGGCGTGCGTGAGCCCCTGCGAAGGAGCGTCCTGCCCCTTCGGCCAGGAGTGCCGCGCGGGCCGGTGCGTCCGCCCTTGTGACGAGGCGTTCTGCGAAGGCGATCAGCTCTGCCAGGATGATCCGCGGCAGCCGTGGTACGGGCAGTGCCGGTTCAGCTGCACCTGCGGGTCGTGTCCGGCCGGTCTCGGCTGCGCGCCCGACGGTCGCTGCGTCGCCGACGACTGCCTCGACGTGACCTGCCCCACGGGCTCGTACTGCGAGCGCGGGACGTGCCGGGACCGATGTGAGCTCCCGGACGGCGCGACGCCGTGCCCCGAGGGCGAGGCGTGCGTCGCGGGGGAGTGCCGCCGACCGGGGGAGGGGAGCATCGACGCTGGAGGTCCGCTCGCCGACGCCGGAGGGGCGGATACGGGAGGTCGCGCCGTCATGGGGACGACCGTGAGCGCGGCCTGCGGATGTCGCGCGGGCGGCGCTGGAGGGGGGCAGGCGGGCGTCGCGCTCGCGGCGGGCGTCGCGTTGTGGGTGGTGCGCCGACGCAGGGCGGCAGTAGTGACCGGAGAGAACGGCGACCTCATGCGATCCTCTCGCGGGTGAAGAAGAAGCCCGCCTCGACGTCGTCCCCGAGTGAGGGCTCTCGCGCCGCCCTCGCCCTGGCCGAGGCCGCCGAGGACCAGCGCCTCGCCACGCTCCCGATCGACGCCCGCGCCCGCGCTCTGGTGGCGAGGTTCGGCGTCTTCGAAGGGCCGATCACCAGCGAGGCCGCCGTGAAGCGCCTGGTGGCGGTGGGTGCCGCCGCGGTGCCTGCGCTGGTCGCTCACCTCGATGATCCGAGCACCGGCTGGCAGGCCGCGTTCACCCTCGCGCACATCGGCGCGCCGGGCGCAGCGGAGGCCACGCCCGCCCTGCGGTTCCACGCATACCACCAGCCCGACACGCCTGCGTCGATGTGGTCGACGCAGGGGCTCGCGCGGCTCGGCCTGCTCGACGAGGTGGCCGCGCTGCTCGATGCGCCCGCGAAGGCCCACCACGTCGCGCTCGCCCTCGCCGCCGTGACGCCGGTGAGCTTCCCTTGGATCGAGCGCGCCCTCGACCGAGGCGACGCGGAGATCGACGCCCCGATGGCCAGCGCGCTGCGCCCCGGCCGCGGGCGCTTCTTCGATCCCGCACCAGACGGCTTCGCGGCGGCGGTCGGAGGCTGCCGCAGCCCTCACGCGATCGTGCGCATGGCCGCCGTACTCCTTCTGATGAACCCGGCGTATCCGAAGGCCACGCGACCGCTCGCGCTCGCCGAGCTGCTGCGACTCGCGACCGACGCCAGCAGCGAGGTGCGACGGCTCACCGCGCTCTCGCTGGGTCGCGTCGGCAAGGCGGCCGTCCCCGCCGCCCTCGCCGCCCTCGCACCGATGCGCGACGACCCGGTGGAGAACGTTCGCTCCACCGCGCGGTCGAGCTACGCGAAGCTCGGTGGGGCGAGCTAGGACGCGCCAGGAGGACGGAGGCCGCATCGGGTGACGTGGTCCGTCGCTCGGTCGTTGCGCGAGCACCGAGCGCGGCGTGTTGATCCCGACGGAGGCGGCGCCCGAGGGACCGTAGCTGCGTGCTCGCGATGCCGTCGCCGGCCGTCTCGAATCGCCCGTTGGCGCTTCAGCGGAGCATCAGGCGCATGTGCACCCGGCTCGACCAGTCGAGGCCGTGCGCCACCTGGTCGCGCTCGATGGCGCGCAACGCCTCCGACCACGCCGACGGCGGAACCACGACGAAGCCGTGGCGCTCGTACCAGGGGCGGTTCCACGGGACGTCGGACTGCGTGTTGAGCACCATCGAGACCTCGCCTCGTTGGCGGGCCTCGTCGATCACGTGGCGCAGGAGCGCCGTGCCCACGCCGCGGCGGCCGTGCGAAGGCTCGACGCTGATCTGCCCCAGGCAGAGCTCAGCCTCGACGCGCCCCATGTAGACCCAGCCGACGACCTCGCCATCGACCTCGGCGACGGTCATCCTGCCCTGGGCGATGGCGGCGCGGGCGACGTCGTCGGGGATGCCCGACCCGTCGGCGAGCTCGGGGTGGCCCGCCGCGGCGAAGCGAGCGTCGGCGTCGCGCTCGATGCGGGTGAGATGCACCACGTCCGCGTCGCGCGCGGCTCGCAGGATCATCGCTGGGAGGGACGCTACTCGGTCGACGGATCGGTCCACGACGCGTGAGACTCTCACGACGCCGCGCCCGCTCGCGCTTGTGTACCCTCCGCCCGCATCACCCGACGACGGAGCCCCCTACGCCATGCCACTCCCGCCAGCCTATCCCCCTGGACCGCGCGGCCCCGTCGAGGTGGCCACCACCTTCCGGCGCTTCATGCGCGACCCCGAGACCCAGCTCCGCGCAGCGAACGAGCGCTGGGGCGACGTGCTGGGCTTCCGCCTCGGCAACGACCGCATCGTGCTGCTCGGCGACCCGGCCCTCGTCGGCGAGGTGCTCGTCGACAAGGAGGGCATCTGGATCAAGGACAAGGTCACCCGTGACCTCTCGGCCTTCCTGGGCCAGGGGCTGCTCACCAACGAGGGCGCCTCGTGGCGACGGCAGCGCAAGCTCATCGCGCCTCCGCTCACCCGCAAGCACATCGCCAGCTACGCCGACGCGATGGTGCGCCGCACGGCGGACTACGCGGCGGGGCTGCGCGAGGGCGAGGCCCGCGACGTTCACACGGACATGTCCGCCCTGACGCTGGAGATCGTGACCGAGACCCTGTTCGGCGCGTCGCTGGGGAGCGACCCCTCCCGCGTGGGGCACGCCATCGACGGGGTGATGGGCGACTTCCAGGAGCTGGTGCAGACCTGGCGGCGCTTCTTCCCTTCGAGCGTCCCCTTCGCGGCGCGGCGGCGCACCGTGGCCTCCGGGCGGGAGATCGACGCCGTGGTGTTCGAGGTGATCCACAAGCGACGGAGCTCGGGCGAGCGAGGCGACGACCTGCTCTCGCGGCTGCTGGAGGCGCGCGACGACGAGGGCTCCGGCATGACCGACGCGCAGCTCCGCGACGAGGCCGTCACGCTCTTCGTCGCGGGCCACGAGACCACGGCCAACGCGCTCTCCTTCGCGCTGATGCTGCTCGGCGACCACCCCGAGGTCGACGCCCGCCTCCGCGACGAGCTCGACCGGGTGCTCGGGGAGCGCGACGCCACCGCCGACGACGTCGCCGCGCTGAAGGTCACCGACGCGGTCGCCCGGGAGACGATGCGGCTCTACCCCCCGGCGCACCTCATCGGGCGTGAGGCCACCCGAGACCTCACGCTCGGCCCCTACGCCATCCCCAAGGGGACCGCCGTGCTGATGTCACCGTGGGCCCTCCACCGCGACCGCCGCTTCTGGCCCGACGCGCTGGCGTTTCGGCCTGAGCGCTGGCTCGACGGCTCGGCCGAGCGCGCCCCGAAGAACGCCTACCTCCCCTTCGGCGGCGGGCCGCGCGTCTGCATCGGCAACCACTTCGCCCAGATGGAGCTGGTGCTGGTGCTGGCGACGATCCTGCGGCGGGTGCGCTTTGAGCGCAGCGGCTCGGCGCCGGTGCGCCTGCAGGCCGCGATCACGCTGCGCCCCGCGGAGGGGCTGCGCATGAGGGTGGCGCAGCGGCCGCACAGCTCGGCAGGATGAAGCCCAGGGCCGCAGCGCCGCCGCTGGTGCAGTCCGACGAGACCTTCGCGCTGGTCGATGGCGCGCTGCGCATCGCGGTCGTGGCCGACACGCACTCCGTGCCCCACCCCGAGCTCGCTCGTCGGCTGGTCGAGCTGGCGCCGCAGCGCATCCTCCACGCGGGCGACATCGGCGACCTCGCGGTGCTGGCGTCGCTCTCGGAGGTCGCGCCGGTGACGGCGGTGCGCGGCAACATCGACGCCCGCGCCTCGGATCTCCCCGACGTGGTGAACATCGCCCTACGAGGCGAGGAGGGCGTCCTGCTGCGGTTGCTGCTGACGCACATCGCGGTCGACCGCACCCGGATACGCGCCGACGTGGGCCGCCTCGCCCGGGCGAGCGGAGCGGGGCTGGTGGTGTGTGGTCACTCGCACGTCCCCTTCGCGGCGCACGACCGGGGGCTGACGGTGTTCAACCCGGGCTCGGTCGGTCCCCGGCGGTTTCACCTGCCGATCGTGTTCGGGGTGATCGAGGTGGGCGCCGCGGGGGTGTCGCTGCGTCACGTCGACTGCGAGACGGGCCTGGCCTGGACGCCGTCGTTCGCCAATCGGGTCTAAGGCCCATCCCTCTCAAGATGCCGCTGGGCCCGTCGCCCATCGCGAGAATGACCGCGGAGACGCGCTCGTGCCCTTCGTGGCAGGCCGGTCCGGTACGACCCGTACTACGACCTCACCATCACGGCACCGTAGCGCAGAGGCGTCGCGCGCGAGGGCGCCGGTCGCAGTTGACGCCCGCGCACCGCGGGGTGCGGTATGTCCCCATGCCGGTCGCCTTCGACGACAAAAACGAGCAGGAGCTGCTCTCGCTCGCAATCGCGTCCTACTACGGGCTCTGGATCCCGCACCTCGCGGAGGCGGGCCGGGCGCCGTCGGAGGGCATCATCGCGGCGGCGCTCGCGACGGTCGAGCCGCTCGGCGGCCGGTGGAAGCTCGCCTGGGGACCCGTGTCGCTGCGCTCGACCTTCGGGCTCCTCGACGACGTGCTCGCCTTCGTGGCGCGCCACCGCGGCGACCCGGAGCGGTACGCGGTGGTGCTCCGCGGCACCAACCCGCTGTCGCTGACCGACTGGATCTTCGGCGATGGGTGGGTCCTGTTCGACGAGGAGTGGGAGAGCGAGGGGCAGCCCGAGCGCATCTCGCGCAGCACGGGCCTCGGGCTCGCGGTGGTCCGCAACCTCCGCGCGGTGCCGGCCTCGGGCGGCGGCGACCGCGACCTCCTCGGCTCGCTGATGGGGCACCTGGAGGGCCTCGGGGAGCGCCTGGAGCGGCGCGCCGAGAACGTGGCCGAGGCGGTCGATGCGGGCTTCCGGGCGGCCGTCCTAGGGGACGAGGGCGCCTTCGACGACGCCGTCTACGCGCACACCATCAAGGGGCTCGAGCTGCGCGGCGAGGGGGCGGGCCACGGCGCCCTCACGCTGGCGGAGTTCCTGCGCCGGGCGGGGCGGGAGACCGCGGGGCGGTTGGAGGTCCAGGTGACGGGCCACAGCAAGGGCGCCGCGCTCGCGACCGCGGTCGCGATGTGGCTGGAGGACCACCGCGGCGGCTGGGACCCGGCCGCGAAGGCCACCGTGCGCTGCACGACCTTCGCGGGCCCGACGGCGGGCAACGCCGCGTTCGCCGCGCGCGTCTCGCGGGTGCTGGGCGACAGGCACCGGCGGGTCGCCAACCGCCACGACCTGGTGACCGAGGGGTGGTCGTTCACGGCGCTCGACCGCGCCACCTCGCTCTACCGCGACGGGCTGCCCGCGGGCTTCATGGGGCTGGTGCGCAAGATGGCCGAGGACGTTCGACCGTTGAACTACGCGCAGGTCGACGACCCTGGTGGGAGCTTCGAGGGCGGGGACGGGGGCCGGCCGGGTGGGGCCTTCGGCCAGATGATCCATCAGCACATGAACGCGTACATCCTCAACGCGGGCCTTCCGCTGGAGGCGTTCGACCTCCTCAAGGTGCTGCGGGCGCAATACGGATAGGCACCCCGCGGGCGAGGTGCTACGGCGCGCGGCGGATGAGCTGGATGATCGCGCCGGCGGGGTCACGCCGACGCTCGGGCGCGGGGTGTAGCCAGGCGGCTCCGTGGAGTGAATCGTCGATCCATGCGCAGCGCAGTGGCGGTCCAGCAGGGAGTCTCGCACGCGGCGTACCTCCATCCAGCGTCCGGCCCTTCGCATAGGCGACCATAATCTATCGCAAGCACGGTAGGTTACACAATCAATATTACGCGACGCAGTAAAATTACGTTCGGGCTCCATGGCGTTCGCGGCAGCGGGGAAGGGGTTCTCCTGGGCTTCGACCCTCGGAGAGCGCCTCGGCGGTGGGGTCATTGGATGCCTCATCCGCTGCGCCCGGCCGGAGCCAATTGCAACTGTAGTACTACCCCGTCGTGAGCATCCGCCATGAGCGGGCGAGGGCGTCCGCGGCGCGCTCGACGTCGCCCTCCGTCGTGCCTCGGCCCAGGGTGAGTCGCACCGACCCGAGCGCCTCGTCGGGCATCACCCCCATCGCGAGGATGACCGGGGAGGCGCGCTCGTGCCCTTCGTGGCAGGCCGATCCGGTGGAAGCGGCCACCTCCGGCGCCCCTGCGAGCAGGGCCTCGCCTGACGCCCGAGGGAAGCGCACGTTGAGGGTGTTGGGCAGCCGCAGCTTGCCGTGACCGTTGAGCGCGAGCCCCGGCACGGCGGCCGAGAGCCGGGCCCACAGCACTTCGCGCAGCGCGCGCATCCGAGGACCGACCTCCGCCATGTCGCTCTCCGCCCGCTCGCACGCCACGCCAAGGCCGACGATGGAGGCGACGTTCTCGGTGCCGGGGCGCATCCCGCGCTCGTGGCCCGCGCCGAGGGCAAACGGAACCATGGGTGTTCCACGCTTCACATAGAGAGCGCCGACGCCCTTCGGCGCGTAGAGCTTGTGGCCCGCGATGGAGAGCAGGTCGACGCCGAGTTCTCTCACCCGCACCGGAACCTTGCCGATGGACTGCGCCGCGTCGGTGTGGACGATGGCCCCAACGGCATGGCCGAGCTCTGCCAGCTCGGCGACCGGCTGCAGCACGCCGGTCTCGTTGTTGGAGTGCATCACCGTGAGCAGCGCCGTGCGCTCGTCGATCGCCGAGCGAGCCTCGTCCAGCCGGGCCCTGCCGTTCTCGTCGACGCCCACGCGAGTGAGCGTCCAGCCGTGGCGAGCCAGCCAGGCGCAGGGGCGATCGGTCGCGGGGTGCTCGATCGCCGTCGTGACGATGTGCCGTCGGGCCTCCCGGGCCTCTGCGACGCCGCGGATGGCGAGGTTGTTCGCCTCGGTTCCGCCAGAGGTGAAGACGACCTCGTCCTCCTCGCAGCCCAGCAGCGCCGCCACCTGCCTGCGCGCCTGGGCGACGGCGCTCCGGGCGCGGGCGCCGTACGCGTGGCTGCTCGACGGGTTGCCGAAGTGCTCCCGCAGGTACGGGAGCATCGCATCGACCACCTCGGGGAGCAGCGGGGTCGTGGCGTTGTGATCCAGGTAGATCGGGGCGCTGTCGCTCATGCCCGAGCCTCGGTCTTGTCAGCACGAAGCGCCAGAAACGCAGCACCCGGTGCGTGGAGGCGGGTGAGGAGCGGCTCGAAGGGAGCCACGACGCGCGCGGCGAGGCCGCTCGGCGGAAAGAAGACCGAGCCGCGAACATCAGCGACGTGGAGGCCAGCGTCGCGCGCGAGCGACGCGAGCGCGGAGCGTGACCAGAACTGCGCTCGTCGCCAGGGGCCCGCACCGAGCCATCCCCGCACGCGGCGCTCGGCCGCCCACACGCTGTAGCGCCCGGAGCTCGCCCAGGATGAGGCGTCCGCCCGACGCGAGGACCCGAGCCATCTCGCGAACGGCGAGCCCGGCGTCAGGCACGTAGCAAAGCACCGTCACCGCGAGGACCACGTCGAAGGAGGCGTCGTCGAAGGGCAGGCGCTCGGCGCGACCCTGGATGAGCGTGATGTCTATGCCGCGCGAGGCCGCGCGCGATCGGGCCGCGGCCTCGATCGCATAGGTGCCGTCGCCGGTCCCTACGTCGAGCACGCGCAGACCCTGGAGCGGCCCGACGAGGTCGAACACCGCGCTCGTCTCGACGCGCTCGGTGATGCCGCCCAGCATGGTGGAACGCCAGCGGGCGTAGGTCTGCGCGGCGACGACCGGCTCCGTCACGACGCCCACCCTTGCATCCAGGGCTTCGCGCGGTAGCGATCCCACGAGTCGGGCAGCACCGTGACCACGGGTCCATCGAGGCCGCCACGGGCGGCGAGCCGCAGCGCGGCGACCACGTTGGTGCCGGCCGAGCCCCCGACGAGGAGTCCCTCCTCCCGCACGAGCCGCCTCACCATCGCGAAGCTCTCCTCGTCGCTCACCCGCTCCGCTGCGTCGATCACGTCGCGGTGCAGGTTGTTCGGCACCTCGCTCGCGCCGATTCCCTCCACCGCGTAGGAGCCGTCCGCGCCAAGGCGCCCAGTCTCGACCCAGTCCGCGAGCCCTGAGCCCAGCGGATCGGCGAGCACCACGCGAACCCCCGGCAGCGCCGCCTTCAAGCGCCTGCCAACGCCGGTGATGGTGCCTCCCGTGCCGGCGCCCGCGACGAACGCTCCGACCCGCCCGCCCGTCTGTTCGAGTATCTCCGCGCCCGTAGTCTCCTCGTGGACGCGCACGTTCGCGGGGTTGTTGAACTGGTCGGTGAGAAACCAGCCGTTCTCCTCGGCCATCCGCCGCGCGACGCTTCGGAAGTTCTCGGGGCTCGACGGCGGCGCGTTGGGCGTGATGATCACCCGGGCGCCGAGCGCGGCGAGCCCCACGCGCTTGTCGATCGACATCTTCTCCGGCATCACGCAGACGAGCCCGTAGCCCCGCGTGGCGGCGACGAGCGCTAGCCCGACGCCGGTGTTTCCCGCCGTGGCCTCAATCATCATCATTCCGGCCCGGAGCACACCGCGGGCCTCGGCGTCCTCGACGATGGCGAGCGCGATGCGGTCCTTGATGGATCCCCCAGGGTTCATGTGCTCGCACTTCACGAGCACGGGGACGGACAGGCCCCGCGCGATGCGCTCCAGCGGCACCAGCGGCGTGTGTCCGACATGCTTCAGGATGCCCTGACGGTCGCTCTTCACGTGCCCTCTACAGCTTCGAGTACAGCCACGACTTCTCGATCAACACCCTACCGAGGCGCCATCACCTGGTGCTCGGGGTGGTACGGGATGCCCCGGGCTTCGGGCAACTGCTTCACGGCGCCCGACATCTCGGGACCGCCGACGCCCCCGCCGAGAACCACGATCGTCCTCGGCGCGCTCATCAGAACACAAGCACCTTGTCGGCCCACTGGGTCCAGCTGGTGAGCTCGTCGAGCGTGCTTCGCTTCGCGCCCTCGGTGAGCTCAGCCTCGGCGATGCCTCGGGCGTCCATGCACGTCCCGCAGACGCCGATCGCGGCGCCGTGCCCCGCGACTCCATGCAGCATCACCTCGAGGTTGTAGTAGCCCTGCGGAACCTTCTGGTGAGCCTTCGCGCAGGCCGCCGCGTCGCCGATGAGGAAGACCTTCACCTCCTCTCCCTCGCGCCTCGAGAGGGAGCCGACGAGCCGCAGCGCGTTGTAGCTGCGCTACGGTGCCGTAGGGCGGATCGTTCAGGATGAAGAGCGTCTTTGCCATGTTCAGGCTCCTTGCGAGTTCAGTTGCAGCCAGGCCTGGGTTCCGCCGCAGAGCGGTCGCACCGAGGAGTACCCCATCGCTCGCAGCTGCTCGGCCGCGCTGTCCGAGCGTCCGCCTCCCTTGCCGCAGGCGGTGACCACGAAGGCATCCTTCGGAATATCCCCGACCCCTGACGCGAGCGCGTCGAGCGGGATGTTGATCGCGCCCTCGACGTGGCCCGCCGCGTACTCCTCGGGCGAGCGCACGTCGATGACCACCGCGCTCGACCGCTGCCGCAGCGCCACGGCCTCGATGCAGGTCGGCGCGACCGCGGGCTGCACCGGGGCAGGGCGCTGTAGCGTCTCGCGCATCCTCAGGGCCACGACGAGGCCGGAGCCGAAGGTGAGCGCGGCGACCAGCCACATGGCCGCGGGCAGCCCGAAGGCGTCTGCGGTCACGCCCGCGAGCAGCGCTCCGAAGGCGTAGCCGAGGTCGCGCCAGAGCCGGTACACGCCCACCGCGGAGGCGCGCCACGAGGGGTGGGCCACGTCGCCGATGGCAGCGAGGAGCGTGGGGTAGACCATCGCGGTGCCCACGCCCAGCAGGGCGGCGCCGATGGCGAAGCCCGCGAAGCCGCTCGCGAGGACCACCATCACGATGCCCACGGACTGCACCCACATGCCCGAGGCGATGAGCCACTTCCTGCCGATGCGGTCGGACAGGGCTCCGGTGACGAGCTGCGAGATTCCCCAGGTCGCAGGGTAGATGGCGGCGAGCGTCCCGATCTGCCGGAGGTTCATGTGCGCGGCGGAGAAGAAGAGGGGGAAGAGGCCCCAGGCCATGCCGTCGTTGAGGTTGTTGACCAGGCCGGCCTGGCTGACGCTGGAGAGGTTCCTGTCGAAGAGGGTGGTGCGCCAGAAGACCTCGCGCTGGGTGGGCGCTCCCTCCGGCGGGAGCGCGCCATGGAGCTTGGACTCCGCGGCGACGTGGTGCTTCGTCTCCCGCACCACCAGAGCCGAGAGAGCGAGGCCCACGGCGACGAAGCCCACGCCGAGGTAGAAGGGCTCCGGGCGCAGGCCGTAGCGCGCCGCGATGAAGCCGGTGGCGAGGGCGCTCGCGGCCACGGCGAAGTAGCCCGCGAACTCGTTGAGCCCCATCGCGAGGCCGCGCTTCTGCGGGCCCGCGAGGTCGATCTTCATGATGACCGTGGTGGACCACGTGAGGCCCTGGCTCACCCCGAGCAGCGCGTTGGCGAAGAGCACCCACGCCCAGCTCGGCGCCCACATCAGGAGGAAGGGCACCGGCACCGCGACGAGCCAGCCGCCGACGAGCACGTGCTTGCGGCCGAAGCGGTCGGAGAGGCGCCCGGCGAGGTAGTTGGTGAGCGCCTTGGTCACGCCGAAGACCACGATGAACGACAGCACCGCGGAGCGCGCCGCGAGGTGAAACTCCTGCTCCGCGATGGGAGGGAGGATGGTGCGCTCCATGCCCACCATCGCCCCGACGAAGGCGTTGACCACCACCAGCAGCGAGAACTGCCCGAGGTTCTCCCTCAGCCCGAGGCGCACGTCGCTCATCGCGCCACCTCACGCGCGGTCGCGACCCGCCACCCCCGCGCGCTCCAGTCGGCGACGCCCTGCTCCATCCGATGGGCCTTGAAGCCCTTGGCGCGGAGCAGCTCGACCGCCTCGACGGCCATCACGCAGTAGGGCCCGCGGCAGTAGGCGACGACCTCGCGGTCCTTCGGTAGCTCCTTGAGGCGGGCCTTGAGCTCGTCGACGGGAATGGAGATGGCCCGCGGGATGTGACCGGCGCGGTACTCCTCGACCGGGCGCACATCGAGGACGGTGACCTCTCCTCGTCGGACCTTCCCGAGCAGGTCATCGCTCCTGACCGCCTCGGCGCCGCCACGGCCCTCGAAGTAGGCGCGGGTGGCCTGCTCGACCTCGGCGAGTCGCGACTCCGCGAGGCCCCGCAGCGAGACGAAGAACCTGCACACCTCGTCGTCGGCGAGCCGGTACTCGACGTAGAGGCCCTTCTTCCGGGCCTCCACGAGCCTCGCCGCCCGCAGCACCTTCAGGTGCTGCGAGGCGTTGGCCACCGAGAGGGAGCTCAGCTCGGCGAGCGCCTCGACCGTGCGCGGCGCCTGGCACAGCAGGTCGAGCAGCTCGACGCGCTTGGGCGACGAGGCGGCCTTCCCGATGCGGGCGAGCTGCTCGTAGATGCCGTCCTTGAAGCGCCGATGCGGGGTCGTCATGCGACCTCATATTCAATCGTACGCTTGAATAGTCAAGCAAGGGAGCTATCGCCGCCGGTCGCGCACCGTCCGCCGCGCCTCGCTCACCAGCGCCTCCAGCTCGGGCTGCGGGGCCATGGGCCGCAGCGCGTGTACCGTGGCGCGGCCGATGTTTCCGGCGGGTAGGGCCCCCAGGAGGTGCCCGGGCGGCACCAGCGCGAGCCGCAGCGCCTGGCCGAGGGCCTCGGGCCAGTCGCGAAGCTCCAGGGCGAAGCGCAGCATCGTGACGTGCGAGCGCCAGTGAAGCGACAGTCGCGACTGACCGAGGACGTGGGCCGCCTCCAAGGGGCGCCAGCGCTCGGCGACGGGCAGCGCTCGGCCCTCCTCGAAGGCGAGCACCAGCGCGTCGAACACCTGCGTCTGCTCATCGATCATGGGCTGTGACCTCGTGGCTGGCCTCGCGGCCGCCGACCCCGATGTGTGACCCGTCGAGCGGTCTAGCCAGTGGCGAGGGTAGGGCGCGCCACCACCACCACGTTGCCGTCCGGGTCTTCGTAGTACGCGGCGGTGTCGCCCCAGGGCCTCGGAGCGAGCGGAGAGCGGCACGGCGCATCGGCCGCCGCGAGGCGGGCGATGGTCGCCACGAGGTCGTCGACGGTGAGGTAGAGCTCGGTCGCCGTGGTGTGACCGGCGAGCCTGGGCGCCGCGGGCGCGTCGGTGTTCTTGATGAACGCGTCGCGCTGGTAGAGGCCCAGCCTCATCCCATCGGGGAGCGCGAACTCGACGTATACGGGCACCTCGACGGCGACGCTCCAGCCGAAGACGTCGGCGTAGAAGCGGGTCGCCCGCGAAAGCTCGCGGACGGCCAGGATCACCAGGGAGAGTCGGTCGGCCATCGGTGCGACCCTTATCGCGTGGTGTAGAGCGACACCGTGCGGGCGCCGGTGACGTAGACCCGGCCGTCGGCCACCACGATGGGCGTCCACTGCCGCACGCTGGGCGGAGCGTCGGCGAAGATCTCCATCCCCGTCGCGATGTCGACCGCGCGCAGCGTCGCCGGGGAGGAGCCCGCGACCCACAGCAGGCCGTTGCTGTTGCCGTTGGACGACACCGCAGGGGCCGACGGGTTGGAGACCGAGCCGCTGCACCAGGCGGTCGCCAGCGCCGATCCGTTGACCCGCAGGGCCATCACGCCGCCGCTGCCCGAGCACCCGGCGCGCGTGCCTCGACCCGGCGCGAACACATAGGTCTGCGCGCCGTTGGACCACGTCGCCGCCGCGCCGAAGTTGCCGCCCGAGAAGTACCTCGCCTGGAAGAGCTGACCGCCCGCACCGCCGAGGTCTTCGCGGTTGAAGAGGTAGCTCACGCCCGCCTTGCCGCCCTGCCAGACCATCCGAGGCGCGCCCGCGATCGGGGGCAGCACCAGCGGAGCGACGGAGCCGATGTCGAGGTCCTGGAGGTCGAGCATGCGTGCGTCGGTGGCCTCGAAGTACGACGCGGTGGCGGTCGACCCGGTGGGCCCCGCGGCGCCTCCGCCGAGGCGGATCACCCGCTCTCCCATCGAGCCCGGGGTGCTCCCGCCGAGGGGGGTGCTGTTGCCCGTCGCGACGTAGAGCCGACCGGCCTCGTCCATCGAGATCCCTCCGGGAGCCCAGATGCCGGAGCCCCGCCCCGGCGTCGCGAAGGCGCTCTGCCTCGTCGGGTTGGCCGCGTCGATGCCGACCACCCAGCCGTGATAGATCCCGCAGTCGCCGTAGAGCCCGCCGAAGGGGACGAAGACCCTACCCCCGTCGAACTGGAGCGCCCCACGCTGCCCGGTGGCGCGGGCGTCGAAGGTCGAAGCTCCGACCGCCGGGGGAGCGATGTTGGCGGGGTATCCGGCGCGCTGCCGCCCGGTGGTGACGTCCAGCGCGTTGAGCCGGAACTGCAACGCCCCATCGGTGGTGAAGGCCACGGCGTAGAGGGTTCCGGTCGCCGGGTCGATGACGCCGGTGCTGACCACGCCGATGGTGCTGATGTTGCCGCACTGCTGCCTCGACTGAGGAACCGGCGTGCCAAGGGCGGTGCGCCAGAGCTCGACGCCCGTCGCAGCGTCGAGGGCGTAGAGGGAGTTGTTCTGCGTGGCGACGAAGAGCACGTCGTGGCGAGAGCCGCCCACGGTGAGCCCCGGGAGGTAGAGCGGCTGGGCGTAGACGTCACCGTCGAGCCGAGGGCTGAAGGCGGCCACGCGACCGAAGCCGGCGCGCACCGAAGCCGGGGTGAGGCGGGTCTCGCTGCGGTTGGCACCCGATCGTCCCCGATCGAACTGGAAGGTCGTGACGGCGACCCCGGTGGGAGGCGGAGTGCCAGCATCGCGGGGAGGCGTACCGACGTCGATGGGTGGAGTGCCTACGTCGCGGGGCGGTGTGCCTACGTCGCGGGGCGGAGTACCCACGTCGATGGGAGGAGTACCCACGTCAACGGGGGGAGTGCCTATGTCAACAGGGGGATTGCCTACGTCAACGGGGGGATTGCCTACGTCAACGGGGGGATTGCCTATGTCAACGGGGGGATTGCCTATGTCAACGGGGGGATTGCCTATGTCGATCGGAGGGGCTCCGAGGTCGATGGGCGGAACGCCCAGGTCGGTAGGAGGGAGGCCGCTGTCGACCGGGGAGACGACGCCGGTGTCGGGGTCCGACGGTGGCGCGGTGGTGCTGGAAGAGCAGGCCATCGCAATGGAAGCGGCCACGAGGGCGAGCGGGAGAGGGGTAGCGGTGCGCATGGGACGGGTGCTCCTCCGAAGTTCAGGGCGGAGCGCTTATGGTACCCGCTCGCGGCGGTGTCACGGTCTCCGCTCTCGCTCGGTCCAGGAGTCTTTGCGGTGGTCGCCGCAGGCGCCCATGAGGGTCAGAACGCCACCCGCACCGAGCCCCCGCCGGTGAAGCCGCCCGCGTCCTGCTGCCGGGCGCCGTAGCCCACGCGCGCCAGCACCGTCAGGTGCCGCCCGAAGTGGCGCCCTCCCTCGGCCAGCAGCCGCAGCCCCCACTGGTCGTTGGCGCCCGGCTGGCTGGTGAGCTCGATGCCGGCCCCGAGGGGCGTGTCGCGCGCCGTCTCCCAGCGCATCCACGCCGAGGCCGTCAGCCCGTAGCTGGTGATGCCCTGGAACCCCAGGCTCACCACCGCGGGAAGCCCGGTGCCTACGTCGAGTCGCACCCCGCCGCCCACCTGCACCGTCTCCTCGTTGGCTCCGATCGTCCCGAGCAGGTGCACCGACACGATGTCCACCAGGCGGAACTCCACTGACGCCGTCGCCGCGACGAGCCCGACGTCCCTCGTGCGAGGCCCCTCGAAGGTCGTGCGCGTCGTCTGACCGTCGAGCCGGTCGACTCTCACGGCCACCGAGCGCACCCGGCGGTAGAAGCGGTACCGCACCTCGCCCCAGAGCGTGTACCAGTGGTCGGGGCAGGTGGCGCCCGAGGCCGCGCCGCAGCGGGCTCCGCCCTCGTTGGGCGCCGAGCCGAAGTCGGTGTACTCGCCGCCACCGGTCAGCTCCAGCCGCCGGCCGCGGTTGCGGGTGAGCTCGATGAGTTCGCGCTCGTCGCTCTCCTCGGGGCGCAGTACGACCCGGTGCGGGCTCTCCGCCGAGGCGAAGCTCGCGCGGAGCGATCCGTCGACCAGCTCCAGCACGACGTAGTAGTCGAGCGCCCTGGCGGTGATGGGCTGCGCGGGCAGGTCGACGCGCCAGGCGCCCGAGTCGCGCACGGCCACCGCGATGCGCCACGCGGCCGCAGCGCCCGGCCTCCAATGGACGGCGAGGCGAGCGACCCGCTCCAGGTGGCGCACGCCGAAGCGAAGGACGATGGGCTCCCGGGCGTTGGCCGAGGCGAGCGGCGCGTGCTCGATGGTCGGGACGTCGGCCGAGGGGGACTGCGCGCGGGCAGGGAGCGCGGCGAGGGAGAGGGAGAGGGAGAGGCAGAGGGCGGCGGTTCGCATCGGTGTTCTCACCAGTCGAAGGTCGTGGAGAGCCCGGCGCCGAAGCCGCCGTTCTGGATGTTGCGGAGCTGGTAGGAGCCGCGCGCGGCGAGGGTGAGCCAGCGCGTCGCCCGCCACCCGACCTGCCCCACCACGCGGAACATAGGGTCGCCCGACGCGATGGACTGGTTGAACACCTCCCCCTGCGCGAGCATCGGCACCGCGGGGTGGGGCTGGAAGTTGAGCGCGAAGAAGGCCTTCTGCCCGACCTCCGTGAGCACGTCGCCGCCGAGCACCAGGTTGGTGCGCCGCTCCTCGCCGATACGCAGCCGGGCCTGCGCTCCGCCGACCAGGCCACCTCGGTGAACGCCCACCTGCAGCCTCGCGATGACGTGCACGAAGCCTGACGGGGAGAACTCCAGCTCGTGGTAGCCGTAGACCACCGTCGAGGGCTGCGCGGCGAGGTCGCCCGCGAGCTGAGAGAGCGGCAGCCCCTCGCCGTCGTAGACCCCGAAGCCCACGCGGTATCCGTAGAGCACCCGGGAGTCGAGGCGCTGGAGGAAGTCGCCCTCCACCAGCACGAATCGCTGCGCGACGTAGCGCGAGCCGATGGTGCGCGATCCCACGTCGGCGAAGTCGGCCCGCAGGTCGATGCGCGTGCGGCCGCGGGGGTCGGGTGAGTCGCCGGGCCTGGGCTCGACGACCACGGCGCGAGGCGCCTCCGCGGTGCCTACGACGGACACCGCCGTCCCCCCTTCGGTGTCGAGCTCGACGAAGTACTCGAAGCCCTCCAGCGTCACCAGCGACTGCGGAACCTCCCCCCGCACGTATCCGTCGCCGTCGCGGGAGAGCGTCACCGTGACGTAGCGCTCGGCGCCCGGTCGCCTCGCGGAGATCCTCCCCCCGAGCACCGGAGCGCCCGCGACCTGCAGCGCCACCCGAGCCGGATCGCCCAGCCGCAGCGACGAGGCCAGGGCGCCCCGGGCGCTCGGACCCGGCGGCGGGGCGGGGCGGGGCGGGGGCTCCGTCGCGGCCTGGAGCAGGGAGCCGATCTCCGCGCGCACTCGCTCGGCCCAGGGGCTCTCACGGTGCTCACGGAGGTAGGCGGTCCAGCGCGCGACCCGGTCGGCGGGGCGCTGGCCGAGGGTGCTGAGGAAGACCGTGAGCACCGCGCGCTCGTCGGCGTCGACGCCCGGCGCGACGGCCGCCGCAGGCATTGTTGTTTGAGGGCGCGACTCCTCCCACGCGGCCGCGATCGGCGGCGTCGTCGTCGGCTGCGGGGTGGGACGGGCGGGTCGCGGGGTGGCCCCGGGAGTGGCCATGGCGACGGCGCTCGTCGGCCTCGCGGGCTCCCTCAGCTCAGGGGCGTTGGGGGAGACCACCCGGTCTCCCACGGCCGGCGGGCGCAGCAGCGCCTCGGTGCGGCGGAGCACCGAGAGGGCGCCGCCGACGCTGTAGACCTGAAGCGTTCCCAGCGGGAAGCGGTCGCGCAGGCTCTGCCCCGTGATGGGGTGGCGCACCGTGATCGGGCGCAGCACCGGCACGCGCTCGCCTTCCACCAGGCCCGAGTCGCGACCGAGGTCGACCACGAGCAGGTCGTTGTCGACGCGCACCACCGTCCCCTCGCGGCGCGCCTCCTCGGGCGCAGGCTGCGCCGACACGGTTCTCCCCGCCGCCACCATCGCCACCGCGAGGTGCAGTCCCCAACGTCTGCGCGTCATCCTTGATGCCTCCGACGGCGACGCTGTGCAGCGGCTGTGCCGCCAGTCGGAGGCGTGACTACTGGAGGTAGCCCGAGGCGGCGAGCAGCGCGACGGCGACGCCAAGCAGGCTCTCGCCCGCGATGATGCCGCTGGCGATGGGGATCGTGTACGACTCGGCCTTCGCCTCGTTGCGCTTCATCCACGCGGCCGCCAGCACCGCGCCGATGAACATCGACACGCTGTTGAAGGCCGGGATCACCAGCGCGAGCCCGAGCCCCATCGCCGAGGGCAGATACTTCTTGTGCTTGGGGAAGCTGAGCTCAAGCAGCGGCAGCGCGAGCCCGATGAGGCCGCCGATCAGCATCGCCCAGCGAGCGGTCGGGTGCAGCGAGTGGACGCCCCGGGCGAGCACCTCGGCGACGCCGCGCCACACCTGCGCCGACGGGGCCGGGAAGCGGTCGCTGCCGAGGATCGCAGGGTTGGGCACCAGCTTGTAGAAGGCCGGGACCACCACGATGGTGCCCACCACGGTGCCGCTGAGCTGCGCGAGAAACTGCTTCCTGGGATTGGCGCCCAGGAGGTAACCCGACTTGAGGTCGGTGAGCAGGTCGGCCGCGCTCCCGGCGGCGCCCGCGGTGATGCTCGCGGTCATCAGGTTGGTGGTGAGGTTGGAGGGCGCGAGCGCCCCGTAGGTGAGCTGGGTGATCTTGCCCATCGCGCCTACCGGCGTGGTGTCCGTCTCCCCGGTGGCGCGGCACGCCACGATGGCGAGCACGAAGGAGAGCACCACCGCCAGCACCGAAAGCCACGGGGCGATGTGGAAGGCGAAGTACCCGACGATCACGAGGCCGACGGTGGCGAAGGCCATGCCCCCGACGAACCACGTCGGCGGCACCTCGATGCGCTCCATCGGGTCCTCACCCGGGTCGACCAGGGCGCCCTCCCGGAAGGGACCGTCGCCCGCGGTGGTCTTCGGCGCCTTGGAGCGGGAGAAGGCCTTGCCGAGCCCGCTGAAGGCCCGGGCCACCGTGCGCCACTGGAGCGCGAAGGAGAGCAGCCCCGAGGTCACCATGATGGCCGCGCCGGGCCAGAGGCTCCAGCCGACGATGCCTCGGTAGCCGAGCCGGGTGATGCCGCCCATCTCGAAGATGCGAGGGGCCAGCACACCGTAGTTGATGAGCGCCGCGAAGAGCATCGTGGTGGTGGTGCGAAGCCCCATCATGGCGCCCGCCGCCACCAGGATGAGCGAGCCCTCGAAGCCGATCGTGTACTGCATCGCAGGGCGGCCCGCGATGGTGAGCCCGGGGATCTCCACCGTCGAAGGCAGCTTCGAGAGGCGGGTGAGCAGCGCGAGGACGCCGGTGCTCGCGGCGGCGTGGGCGTCGCGCAGCCAGGCCACCACCGCGCCGATGCCCATGGAGGCGAAGAGGGCGCGGGCCTTCGCCTTCGCCTCGCCTCCCGTACCGTAGAGCGAGCGCAGCGTCTCCGCCGCCGCCATGCCCGAGGGGAACTTGAGCTGCTCGATGTTGATCATCTGCCGCTTCATCGGGATGGCCATCACGGTGCCCAGGATGGCGAGCAGGAAGGTCCAGGCGGTGAGGGTCCAGAAGGGGAGGTGGTGGCCCTGCACCAGCAGCAGCGCGCAGATGGCGGACACCATCGTACCGCCGGTGGAGTAGCCCGCCGACGAGGCCGTCGACGACATGGCGTTGGTCTCCAGGATCGACATGTTCGACCCGAAGAGCTTCGGCGCGACGCTGCTCAGCACCGAGTAGAGCGTGAACGACAGGATGCTCGCGGTGATGGCGACGCCGAGGCCCCAGCCGGTCTTCAGCCCGACGTAGAGGTTGGAGAGCGCCATGAGCGATCCCAGCAGCGAGCCCATGACGAACGACCGCAGCGTGAACTGCGGCACCTTGTCGCCCTGATAGACCTCTCGAAACCAGCGGATCTCCGCCTCGGTGGCGTTGCTGGCGACGGGGGAGGGGACAGGCGTGGGCGCGGCCTCGGAGCTCATGGCGCGCGATCGTAGTCGCAACACCAGCCCCGGTGAGGGCAGAAAGCTGCGGGTCAGTAGCGCGAGGCGCTCTGGAGGATTCTGGCCGCCGCGAAGGCCGCGCCGAAGCCGTTGTCGATGTTGCAGACCGTCACGCCGGAGGCGCAGCTCGTGAGCATCGAGGCCAGCGCCGCGAGGCCGCCCAGCGCCGCGCCGTAGCCCACGGAGGTGGGCACCGCGATCACCGGGATGGACACCATGCCCCCGACCGCGCTCGGCAGCGCGCCCTCCATGCCCGCCACCACGATGGCCACCGAGCAGCGCTCGAAGACGGCGCGCCTGGCCAGCAGCCGGTGCACCCCTGCGACGCCTACGTCGTAGACGCGCTCCACCGAGGCGCCCAGCATCCGGAGCGTCTCGCAGGCCTCCTCGGCCACCGGGGCGTCGGAGGTGCCCGCGCAGATCACCGCCACCGGGCTCTTGCCCAGCGCCGGGATGGGGCGCACCTCCAGCGTCGCGATGCGTGAGACCGCGTGGTAGCGCACCGTCGGCAGGCGCTCGCGCACCGCCTCGGCCTTCGCCGGGTCGAGGCGGGTGATCAGCGTGTTGACGTCTCGGCGGGACAGCTCCTCCGTGATCCCCACGATGTGCTCGGCGGTCTTGCCCTCGCCGAGGATCACCTCCGGCACCCCCTGCCGGAGCGCCCTGTGGTGGTCGACCATCGCGTACCCGAGGTCGGCGAAGGGCAGGTCTCGCAGCCCCGTGATCGCGGCGTCCACCGTGAGACCGCCGTTGCCCACCTGTTCGAGCAGTTCGCGCAGCTTCTTGGGGTCCATCAGGGTGGCGTATTCAGCACATCGTCATGCCGCCGTCGACCACCATCGCCTGCCCGGTCATGTACCCCGCGGCCTCGCTCGCCAGGAAGAGCGCCGCGCCCGCGATCTCCGAGGGCTGCCCCACTCGCCCGAGGGGGGTCTTCCTCATGACCTCCTCCACCAGCGTCGCGTTGCCGGTGATGGCCGCCGCGAGCCGGGTCTCGACCAGCCCAGGGCAGATCGCGTTGACCCGGATGCCGCTCGACGCCAGCTCGTAGGCCAGCGTGCGGGTCATGGAGATCACCGCGGCCTTGGTCATGCCGTACACGCCCTGCATCGGCGCGGCCTCGAGGCCCGCCACGCTGGAGACCGACACGATGGAGCCCCGGCCGCCCCGGTCTCGGAGGTGCCGTGCGACGCCCCGGGCCATCCAGAAGTACCCCTGGAGGTTGACCTCGAAGGTCTTCTGCCAGGCGCCCATGTCGACGTCGAGCATCGGGCCGAAATAGGGGTTGGTGGCGGCGTTGTTCACCAGCACGTCGACTCGGCCGTAGCGCTCGATGGCGGCGGCCACGAGGGCCTCGCACTCGGCCTCCCTGCCGGTGTGCGCAGCGACCGCGTGGGCGCTCTCCCCGAGGCTCTCGGCGACGGCGCGCACCCCGTCGAGCTTGCGCGAGGCGATCACCACCCTCGCGCCGTGGGCGACGAAGGTGCGGGCGATGGACTCGCCGATGCCGCGGCTCGCGCCGGTGACGATGGCGACCTTGTCTTCGAGGGAGATGCGGGCGATCACGGCAATGCGCTCCTCGGCGCGAGGGGAGGGGCGGATGTTGTACCGTGCGCGCGAAGGAGCTGGGAAGCGACGAATGACCGAGGCGATCATCGAGTCGAGCGTGGTGGCGAACGGGGTGCGCTTTCACTACGGCACCCAGGGCCGAGGGCCGCTGGTGCTGCTGGTGCACGGGTTTCCCGAGCGCTGGTTCTCCTGGCGGTGGCAGATCCCCGCGCTGGCCGCGGCGGGCTACCGGGTGGTGGCGCCCGACCTGCGCGGCTACGGCCTGAGCGACAAGCCACACGACGGCTATGGCATCACCAACCTCGCGCTCGACATCGCGCAGATGATCCATGCGCTGGGCGAGGACGAGGCCACGGTCATCGGTCACGACTGGGGCGGCGCGATCACCTGGGAGACCGTCAGTCGGCACCCCGAGGTGGTCTCTCGATATGGGGTGATCAATTGCCCCCACCCGGAGGTGCTGCGGCGCACGCTACTGTCGTCGACGGCGCAGCTTCGGCGGAGCTGGTACATGTTCGCGTTCAACATCCCCTGGCTGCCAGAGCGGCTGATCGCCCGCGACGGCGGCTCGGCGGTGGCGAAGATGTTCCGCGGGATGGCGGTCGATCGGAGCAACTTCACCCGCGAGGCGATGGCTCCCTTCTGCGAGAGCGTGGCGCGCCCCGAGGCGGTGACCCCGATGCTTGCCTATTACCGACAGGCCATTCGAGCGGCCGCCCGCCCCTCGTCGATTGCCCCCTATCCCATCATCGAGAAGCCGGGGCTGCTGCTCTGGGCCGAGGAGGACAGGGCCCTCGGACTGGAGCTGCTCGCGCCGCACTCCCGAGTGGCCCGCGACCTGCGAATCCAGCGGATTCCGCAGTGCGGCCACTTCTGCACCCAGGAGCAGCCGGAGGCCGTCAACCGACATCTCCTCCGCTGGCTGAAGGAGACCCGGGCGGTCACTCCAGAACGAAGCGCCTCGCAGCCATCGGGGTGAAGGGCCCTGAGCTCGGGCCGATCTGACCGTTGTTGAAGAGCGCCGTGTACACCGTGAGCTCGACGGTGCGCCCCGCGGCCCCCGCCACGATCAGGCTCCAGTCGCGCCCGTCGGGCGTCCAGCTCGTGGCCGACTGCTGGCGGCGCAGCACCGTCGCGCCGTTGACCCTGAAGCGCAGCTCGTAGGCGCGCCCGGAGAAGGGCTCGCAGTGCGCCTCGGCCTCGGGGATGAGTGTCGTCCAGCGGCGAAGCTCGTCCGCGAGGGTCATTGCCCTTGGAGCGCGCAGCCTCGGGCGAGCGGCGACGGGCGCCGTCCAGGAGAAGGTGAAGGGGGCCGCGCGAGGGATGCGCTGTCCCTCCGAGGGCGCGGTGACCGACGGGGCCCTCGCGTCCTGCGCGCTTGCCCGGGCGGTGATCGCGTCATCGAGGACGGTGCATGCCTCATCGGAGAAGCCGTCGGCCCCGGCGGAGCAGTTGGGCAGGCTGACCTGCGTCGGGTCGCCGCAGGCCGCGGTCACCGGGGCGTCATCGTGGCCACACCCCAGGGCCACCAGCGAGAGGGCCCACGGGGAGAGCGACTTCAACCGGGTACGAATCGATGGAGGGGACATGCGCGCGATCGTAGCGACACCTGCCCCGCGCGCCATACGACATGTTGACGCAGGGGGTGGCGAGGCACGCTCTGATATGCTGCGTCGGCGCCGTCTCCCCATTCCCCCCCTCCCGGGACGCAGCGCAAGGATCCCTTCCATGCGCTGTCCGTCGGGTCTCGTCCTGCGCCTGCTCCTCGTTCTCGGAACCGTAGGCGCCCTGGCTCTGACGGGGTGCGCCCGTGGAAGCATCGCCGACCCGCGCGACGCAGGCCCCTCGAAGGACGCGAGCGACGGGGGCGACGCTCCCTCCGTGGAGGCCGACGCGGGTCCTCGATGCGCGAGCGACGACGAGTGCCGCACCGACCCTGGGGGCACCCTCTGCGACCCGGAGAGCGGTCGCTGCGTGGGGTGCATCGTGGGCGGCGCCCCCTGCGCGCTCGGCTCCTACTGCGACCCCGTTGCGCGGGCCTGCGCGACCGGCTGCGACGACGACGACGACTGCGGCGGGGGCGTGACCCGCTGCGACCTCGCCACGCACCGCTGCACCGGGTGCAAGCAGGCCATCGACTGCATCCCGGGCACCGTGTGCCGCGAGGCGGTGTGCGTCCCCGGCTGCACCGACGCCAAGCCCTGCGGCGTGGGCAGCACCTGCTGCGCCGAGCAGTGCGTCGACGTCAACAGCAGCGCGGCCCACTGCGGGGCCTGCGGCAACGCCTGCGGCGACGGGAGCTCGTGCTGCCTCGGTCGCTGCGCCGCGCCCAGCAGCGACGCCATGAACTGCGGCCGCTGCGGCATCTCCTGTAGCGCCCCCAACGGCGTGCCCGCCTGCGTCGACGGGGCGTGCTCGGTAGCCGCCTGCACCATGGGCTTCGGCGACTGCGACCGCGCGCACTCCAACGGCTGCGAGGCCGACCTGGCGGCCGACCCGGCGAACTGCGGCGGCTGCGGCAGGGCCTGCACCGCGGGGGTCAACGCCTCGACCCGCTGCGTGTCTGGCGCCTGCGTGGCGGAGTGCAACGCGGGCTACGGCGACTGCGACGGCGACGCGTCCAACGGGTGCGAGACCGAGCTCGCCCGGAGCACCGCGCACTGCGGCGCCTGCGGGCAGCGATGCCCAGCGGGCCCCAACGCGGTGGCGACCTGCGCGATGGCGATGTGCGGCGTGACCTGCGAGGAGGGCTTCAGCGACTGCGACGGGATGGCCGCCAACGGCTGCGAGGTCTTCGTCGCCACGAGCGCGGCGCACTGCGGCGGCTGCGGCATCCGGTGCAGCGTGGCGCACGCCAACGCCGCGTGCTCCGGGGCGCGCTGCGTGGTGGCGAGCTGCGAGACGGGCTGGGCGGACTGCGACGGCAGCGCCTCCAACGGGTGCGAGGTCGACCTCAACGGGGAGAGCGCCAACTGCGGCGCGTGCGGCCACCGCTGCGAGGCCGGCACCGCCTGCTCGGGCGGGACCTGCGCCAGCGTGTGCACCGGCGGGGCGACGTTCTGCGTCGACCGCTGCGCCCAGCTGGTGTCCGACGTGCAGCACTGCGGCGCCTGCGGGCGTCGCTGCGACGGCGGCGCCAACGCCTCGCCCTCCTGCACCGGCGGCCTCTGCGCCCTCGCCTGCAACGCCGGCTACGGCGACTGCAACGGCACCGCCGGGGACGGCTGCGAGACCAACCTCCGGGAGAGCACCGCCCACTGCGGGGCGTGCGGCTCGCAGTGCTCTCGCGCCAACGCGACGGTCTCCTGCGCCGGCGGCGGGTGCGTGCTGGGCGCTTGCAACCCGGGCTACGGCAACTGCAACGGCAGCGAGGCCGACGGCTGCGAGACCAACCTCAACCTCAGCACCTCGCACTGCGGCGCGTGCGGTCGAAGCTGCTCTCTGCCCTTCGCCACGGCCTCGTGCTCCGACGGCGGCTGCGCGATCGTCGCCTGCGTGCCGGGCTTCGCGGACTGCGACGGCACGCCCTCGACGGGCTGCGAGACCAACCTGGGCAGCAGCAACGCCAACTGCGGGGCGTGCGGCCGGAGCTGCGGCCCCGGCACGGCGTGCTCGGGCGGGACGTGCGCGAGCGTGTGCGCGGGCGGGACCACCTTCTGCGGCGGGAGCTGCGTCTCGCTCTCGAGCGACCCTCGCAACTGCGGCGGCTGCGGCAACGCGTGCCCGTCGGGCCGGTCGTGCGTGGGCGGCTCGTGCGTGCAGTCCGCGCCGGCCAACGACTCCTGCGGTGGCGCACAGGAGATCTCCTTCGCGAGCTCGAGCGTCACCCTCGGCGGAACCAACGTCGGGGCCACCGCCTCGGTCGCCCCGCCGTGCGGCTACGGCGTCACCTCGGACGTGTACTACCGCTTCACGGTGCCTGGGCCGTCGAGGGAGCTGGTCTACGCCGACACGGCGGGCAGCTCCTTCGACACGGTGCTCTATTTCGCCCGCGACTGCGGCACGGCCCTCTCGGCCTCGACGACCAACGGCGACGTCGTCTGCAACGACGACATGGGCTCCGCCGGGTGCAACGGCGGGCTTCAGTCGCAGGTGGTCGCGCTGCTCAACCCCGGGACCTGGTACCTGATGGTAGGCGGCTTCGGGGGGCAGACCGGCACCATCAGCCTGCGATTCCAGCACCTGCCCGTGGGCAGCGGCGGCGTGAACCTCCTCCCGGCCGGGTCGACGACCCAGGGCGGCGTCACCGGCGGCAGCGGCTCGATGGGCGGCCCGTGCGGCGGCGCCTCGGCGGGGGAGTCCACCTGGTGGTGGCGCACCTGCCCGGACTTCGTCGGCGGTGCCTTCAGCGCGCAGACCTGCGGCCGGGCGAGCTGGGACACGCTGATCTATCTCCGCAACGCGGCGGGCGGCGGCGACGCGTGCAACGACGACGCGTGCGGGCTGCAGTCGTCCATCAGCGCGACGCTCCCACCGGGCCCTGGCATCCACGCCTTCACGGTGGACGGGTTCAGCAGCAACACCGGGAGCTTCTCGGTGGCGATCAGCCGACCGTGAGGGCGTTCAGCGGGTGGCGACGGTGGCGCTGAAGAGGAAGCTGCGACCGAGCTGAGGCATCGACCGCATCCGCTCGTCGAACTCGCCGCTCACGGGCGTGACGTGCCGCCAGTCGAAGACGTTGTAGACGCCGACGGCGTAGCGGACGCCCCAGCGCTCGACGCGCCCGGAGAGGGCGACGTCCCACACGACGCCCGGGTCGGTGCGCCCCTGCGCCGGGTCGGTGCCCCGGTCGAAGCGATCGAAGCGAGGACCCTCGACGGTGAGTCGGGACATGAGGGTGAACAGCTCGGGCACCACGGGGACCGCGGCGCGTACGGAGAAGAGGTGCTCCGGCGCGTTGGGCACCTCGCGAAGGGCGTCCTGCGGCCGGCTGCTGGCCTCGACGATGTACCGCGAGCGCTGGAACGAATAGCTGGCGCTCACCATCCACCCCTGACGCCACTCCCGCCGCAGCTCGGCCTCGCCGCCGAGGGTGAGCACCGGCGCGCGGGTGTTCTCATAACGGATCAGCGCCGGGTTGGCCGTCGACTCACGGAGCGCGATGAGGTTGTCTAGGTAGTTGGCGTAGCCGCTGACGAGGGCCGTCCACGCCGACCCGATGCGGTGGGAGAACTCCACCTCGCCCGACCAGACGGTCTCCGGGAGCAGCCCCGGCGAGGGCTCCTGGGTCTGTCCGCCGTCGTTGTAATAGAGCTCGTAGATGCTCGGCACTCGGAAGGCCCGACCGGCCATCAGCTTGAGGTTGCCGCCGGTGTAGGGACGGATGATGAGCGCCAGCCGCGGCGCCGGGAGCGCCCTGCCGATGGTGCTGAAGTACTCGCCGCGAAACGCGCCGGACACCCGCACCTGCTCGCTCGGCGCCCACTCGGCGGTGGCGTAGCCCGCGGCGATGCCGAAGGTCCGCGAGTCGCGGAAGTCCGTCGGCAGGCGCATGCGGTCCTCCCGGACGAGGGCGGAGGTCTGCGTGGCGTCGAGGTGGTACTGCCCTTGGGCTCCGACGTTGAGCCGCAGTCCCCGGGCGACCTCGAAGGCGCCGCGGATCTCGCCGTCGATCCAGGTGCCGTTGAAGGTCTCCCGACCGGGGTTGGTCGGGTCGTCGGTGTGCCTCAGAATGCTCCGGTATGCGTAGTGGTTGAGCGAGAGTCGGGTGAGGAGCTGCGCCGTATCGGAGAGCCTCGGATCGAAGCGCAATTCCAGCAGCCCCCGGGTGTCGGCCAGGTAGGTACCGGCGAGCCCCGGAACGGTGTCGTACGCGCCGCCGGGGACGTCCTTCCTTCTTGAATGGAGGGACCACTGCATCGAGAGCGCGCGGTACCAGGCCCGACCGAGGAGGGTTCCGTTCTCGAAGCCGTCGACCCCTCGCGCGGTGCCGTCGAAGCCCGGGCCCGCGAGCTCTGGCAGGGCGATGTCCCGCCCCGGGCTGCGCGCTCCTGAGACCGAGGCCCACACCCCGGAGTGGGCGTTGGCGCGGTACCTCCCCATCACCCGAGCGCGGGCGACGCCCTCCTGGTTGGTCGAGAGGGTGCCCTCGACGCCGGTGGGCTCCTCGCGTCCGCGGCTCACCAGGTTGACCACGCCAGAGAAGGCGCCGGTGCCGTACAGCACCGAGCCGGGGCCCCGCACCACCTCGATGCGCGCGAGGTCTTCGAGGTCAGTGCGCAGGTCGTAGCCGAGGTAGGCCGAGTTGAGCCAGCTGTCGTTCATCGGCGCGCCGTCGAGCAGCACCAGCACCCGGTTGCCGTAGTCGCCCGGGCGGCCGTACCCGCGGAAGCCCACCGTGGGGTAGTTGCGATCGTCGGAGAGGAAGATCCCTCGCGTACCCCGCAGCGCCTCGGTGACCGTGGGGTAGGCCATCGCCCGCAGCTCGGCCCCGGAGATGATGCTCACCGAGCTCGGCGCGTCCTCCACGGCCTCGGCCGCGCGCGACGCCGCGGTGACCTCCTCGACCTGTCGCAGCGCGAGGTCGAGGCGCGTCTGGGCCCCTTCGGTGACCGAGACGGTCTGCTCGACGGTGCGAAACCCTGCGCGCGAGACGCGCACCCGGCGCCGTCCCACCTGGGCGTCGACGACGGCGGGCGTGAAGCCCACCGGCCGGCCGTCGATCTCCACCAGCGCGTCGCGCTCGTCCGCGCTGACCACCACGCTCCCGGTCACCGGAGTCAGGGCGAGGGTGACGCTGCGGGTGTCCCTCGCCGCCACCTCCACGGCCTCCGCGAGCGGCCGGTAGCCCTCGGCGGAGAGGTGCAGCGTGCGACGGCCGGGCGGCAGCTCGAGGTCACAGGGGACCGTTCCGAGCACCGGGCCGCTGGGGTCGTCTACGCGCACCGAGGCGCCGCGGACGTTTCCCTCCACGTGCACCCGCCCGAGGATGCGCCGCATCGAGAGCACCACCGGGGTCTCCACGCCCAGGCGCAGGTCGACGCCCTCGACGGTGACGGGCTCATGGCCCTCGAGCTCCGCGATCACCCGGACTCGCCCGGGCTGGAAGGCAAGCACCCGGGGGCTCACCCCGCGGGGCCCGAGGTCACGGCGGTCGATGTAGAGCGTGGCTCCAGGGGGTGTGGTGGTGACGCGCAGCGCGGCGACGTAGGGGCTGACCCGGCGGAGCGCGGCCTCGATGTTGGCGCGCGCTCCGGGGTCGGTCTCGCTCCCCAGCGCCTGGGTGTAGTACCGGTGGGCGTCGGGGTATCGGGTGAGCTGCTCGTAGCTGCGCGCGATGTTGAAGAGGACGTTGCGGTTGGGGACGAGGCGGTTGGAGGCGAGGAAGTGCTCCAGCGCCTCGCGGAAGTCTCCGCGGCGGTAGCGGTCGGCGCCCAGCTCGAACTGCAGGTCGGCCTCGTCGGCGAGGTCGTCGGCTCGGAGGGGGACGGATGCGGCGAGGACGATCGCCAGGGCCCAGCGGGGGCTTCGGCGGGAGAGAGCGCGGGTCATGGGGTTCACCGATGCAGTCGGATGTCGGAGTCACCCGACGGGTTGACCGGAGGACGCGGAGGTCGACGGCCACGAGGTTCTGGGTGCACGGGGCGCGGAGCGCTCGGGGCGACGGGGGTCTGGACGACCTGCACCTCGTCCGCCACCAGCGTCGCCACCGTGCGGACCGAGGGCTCGTTGGAGGGACCGGCGCTGAGCTCGTAGGGCCGGTGACCCGGGAGGCGCAGCACGAAGCGTCGCGGCGACGAGGCCACCGAGGCGCTGTCGATCATCACGCCGATGGGCGTCACGCCGAGGACGTTGCCACCTTCGACGACCGCAGCGCCCGGAGGGACGGAGTCGATCTCCAGGCGATAGGGCGCAGGGGCCGAGGGAGCGCGGGGAGGCGCAGCGGGGGTCACGGTGGCCGTGGCAGGGGCGGCTGTGACGGCGGGCGGCGAGAGCTTCGACTGGAAGAGGATCCCCATGGCGAGCCCGAGGGTGGCGAGTGCGAAGACGCCGATGGCGAGGGCCAGGGGGCGCCGCGACGAGGGCGGGGGATGGGCCGCTGGCAGCATGTCGGTAGCTGGCAGCGGGGGAATCGTCGGCCGACGCCCCGCAGGCATCGAGCGCTCGGTGAACATCCCCGAGCCGGGGAGGCCGAGGGACTGCTCGCACTGCCGCAGCGCCACGAGGAAGTCGTCCATGGTGGCGGGTCGTCGCTCGGGCTGCTTCTCCAAACAGAGCATCGCCAGCGCGCCCAGCGGCTCGGGGACCACCACCGCGGGGTTACGCTCATGGAAAGGCGGCACCGGCGTGTGAAGGTGGGCCATGAGGATGTGCACCGCGTTGTCGGCCTCGAAGGGCGGCCGACCGCAGAGGCACTGGTAGAGGATCACCCCCAGCGAATAGATGTCCGTGCGGAGGTCGACCCGGCCGTGGGCGATCTGCTCGGGGGACATGTACCGGGGCGAGCCGAGGAAGGAGCCCTCCTTGGTGAGCTCTTCGGAGTCGTCGCGGAGCACCTTTACCAGGCCGAAATCGAGGATCTTGACGGTCTCCTCGCCGGACTCGTCGGGCACGAGCATCACGTTGGAGGGCTTGAGGTCGCGGTGCACCACGCCCTGCCGGTGCGCCTCGCGGAGGCCCTTGGCGATCTGCCGGACGATGGCCACGGTGGCCTCGGCGTTGAGGGCGCCCTCGCGCTTCAGCCGACGGTGGAGCGTCTCCCCGGGGAGAAACTCCATCGCCATGAAGAAGGCCTCCTCGGCCAGTCCCTCGATGCGCCCATAGTCGAAGACCGTGACGATGTTCGGGTGCTGGAGCCGCGACAGGATGCTCGCCTCCAGGAAGAAGCGCTTCTGAAACGCCGGGTCGTCCGCCGTCTCCGTGTAGCGGGTGTGGAGCACCTTCACCGCCACCACCCGGCCGAGCGGGAGCTGCTCCGCGCGGTAGATCTTCCCCATCCCCCCGGCAGCGACCTCCTCGATGATGCGGAACTTGCCGTTCACCATCTGGCCGACGAGGGGGTCGGGCCCCTCGCGCAGCAGCCTCGAACGACGCTCGCTGGACGTCATGACGGGCCGCTCGCTCCGCCGTCCGGCCTCACTCGTTCCGCCCTGCGCACCGCCGCAGACTACCTCAACCCTTTGACGCCCCGCCATCCCGCTCCCCGGCCGTGGGGGGGCTTGAAAACGATAACTGATCTCACTATAACAGGGGCACCTACTACCTGGAGATGTGCTCCGATGATCGTTTGCGTCTGCCACGGGATTCCCTGCAAGAAGATCAGGTCCGTCATTCGCGAGGGTGCGGAGACCGTCGATGCGGTGGGCGCGGCCTGCGGCGCCGGGACGGACTGCGGCTCATGCCGTGATGCCATCGACGAGCTCATCGAGGAGACGCTGCCCACGGAGGTACGGAGCCGCGCACGGCTGCCGATGCTCATGACCGGCTGAGAAAGCCAATCGCCCCCATGTCGAGCATTTCCCACGCTCGACGGCCCGCCCTCAGGTAACCATCCATCGCCTGGAGGTCTCCATGAAGGGTCAAGCGGCGATCATCGATCTGCTCAATGCAGTTCTGACGGCAGAGCTCACTGCCATCAACGAGTATTTCATTCACGCCAAGATGTGCCGCAATTGGGGCTACCTGCGCCTGGCGGACTACGTGAAGAAGGAGTCCATCGACGAGATGAAGCACGCCGACAGGATCATCGAGCGGATCCTGTACCTGGAGGGCGTCCCCAACCTCCAGCGGCTGAGCAAGGTCAACGTCGGGGAGAGCGTCCCGGAGCAGTTTCAGCTCGACCTGCAGCTCGAGAAGGACGCGCTCCAGCGCCTCAACGACGGCGTGAAGCTCTGCCGCGACCTCGGCGACAACGGCACCGAGGCCCTGCTCAAGGACATCCTGGTGAGCGAGGAGGAGCACGCCGACTGGCTCGAGACGCAGCTCGGCCTCATCGGCCAGCTCGGCGAGCAGAACTACCTCGCCCAGCAGCTCCGCGATTGATCACCGCCCGGGCTCAGCGAGCCCGAGGTCAGTAGTACGGCCGGCTGGCCGGCGGAGGCGCGAACCCCCCTGGGAAGGGGTTCGCCGACCGACGCAGCTCCACTTCATTCTCCTCGAGGTCCAGCGTCGCGCCGCGCTCTGCGAAGAGCGCCACGCCGATGACGCCCACGTTGCGCGCCGAGCCTCGCTCGTCCGCGTAGGACCCTTCGACCCCGCCGAAGCGAAACGCCGCCACGGTGCTGGCGCTGCGGCGGAAGCCCTCGACCACGATGCTGCCGTGCGGGCGAACGAGGTATCCCCGGTGGTCCGTGCTGCCGGGCTGACCGTTGATGACGTCGAGGCCGTCGACGGTCAGCACCGCCTCGATGCGCGCCGAGGTCTGGTTCTCCAGCACGATGGCGTAGCGCTGCCCGGGCCGGCCGATGACGAAGGCCTCGCCGCCGCTCATGAAGCCGGGGAGCACCTCGCCGGACTCACCCCGGAGCGAGATGCGGATGCCGTCGCGGTGCACCGAGAGCCACCGGAAGCTCTCCCGCTGCGCCTGCATCGCCGAGAGCCGGGCGTCGTTGTAGTGCAGCGTGGCGACGTCGAAGGGCCGCTCGGAGGCGCGCTCGAAGGCCGTGGTGCGCACCGTGGAGTAGCGGTCCTCGCCCCAGTGGGTCGCGAGCCCGGGCCGCAGCGACGAGGGGAGCTCCGAGGGCGGCGAGGAGGGCTGCGCGCGGGGGCCGTCGCCGTCGGAGAGGGCGCGCCCCGTCGACGAGGACTCTGCGGCCACGCTCGGCGCGGGCTGCACGGAGGGCTCGTAGCCCGACTGCGCGACGGTCGTCGTGCCGACGTGGGCCGAGCGGTAGCTGCCCGCAGGGACGACGTAGGGCGAGGGGGCCGCGCAGCCCGCGGCGGCGGCGAGGGCGAGGAGCGGGAGCAGTGACAGGGAGCGCTTCATGGGGTTCACCTCTGCTGGGGTGAACGCCCGCGGCGAGGCGGGGCTTACAGTCGACGGATCACGTTCTCAGGGGGGACAGGGGTTGTAGGCCGCCCGGCCGCGGAGCCGGATCTTGCCGGTCTCGATGATCGCGGAGGCCCCGAGGTCGGGCGCCCGGACGCCGAACACAGCGATGAACCAGCCGTCGCCCCACGGTGCGAGCACGCCGTTGTCGAGGGCGCTCAGCCCGACCGAGCGGGCGTTGATGGTGCGGGAGGGGCCGCTCGCCGAGACGACCGAGAGGGTGCCTCCGCGGGTGTCCGCGCGGGCGCCGCGGGTCGAGACCTCGGAGCGGGTGAGGGGCGCCTCCAGGAGGGGCTGCGGCGGTCGCTGTCGGGGTGCGTCGGGCACCTCGATGACCCTCACGAAGGAGGTCAGCGGATCGACCGAGTAGCACCGCGGCGAGCCCCGGGTGAGGCCGCAGAGCTCGAGGTGGTCGCCCCGGATGCGAGCACGGGTGGTCTCGAAATCCGTGGGGAAGCAGGCGTGGGCGTCGGCCTGGTCTGGCACCATCGGCGGCAGCTCGGGCCTGGTGGAGCGCGCCGGTCGGGCGTCCGAGGATGCGCCGGGAGAGGCGTCGACCGGAGCGGAGGGGGAGCGCGAGACGCACGCGCTGGAGAGCGCCAGGGCGATGAGGAGGGTGGGTGATCGCGGGGTCACGAGGGCACTGGACTAGCATCCTTCGAGCGCGGTCGCGCGACCCATTGGCGGCGCAGGCGGGTGCCGGTACCTTCGCGCGCGACATGAGTCGTTCAGTGCGTCGACTGGGTGTGTGGCTGTTCGCGGCGGCGTCGCTTCTCTCGGGGCCGGTGGGCTCTCAACAGGTCCCGGCGCAGCCGCCCGCTGCCCCGGCGGCGCCCGCCGCGCTGCAGATTCCCGTGCTTCGAGAGCGACTTGAGAACGGCCTGCGGGTGGTGCTCTCGCCAGACCGCTCGGTGCCCACGGTGGCCATCGCGATCTATTACGACGTCGGAGCGCGGGTCGAGCCGCAGGGGCAGACGGGCTTCGCGCACCTCTTCGAGCACCTGATGTTCGAGGGCACCGAGACCCTCCCGAAGGGCGAGTTCGACCGGCTGCTCTCGCGCGTCGGCGCCGACTCCAACGCCACGACCTCGGAGGACCGCACCAACTACTACGAGATGCTCCCCGCGCACGCGCTCGATCTGGGACTGTGGCTCGAGGCCGACCGGATGCGCTCGCTGGCCATCACCGCCGAGGCCTTCGAGAACCAGCGGCTCACGGTGATGGAGGAGCGTCGGCAGTCCTACGAGAACCGCCCGTACATGCTGTCGTTCCTGCGCCGAGACGAGGTCTTATACGACGGCTATTTCCCCTACTCGCACAGCACCATCGGCGACGTGCGCGACCTGGAGATGCCCGGCGTCGCTCCGGCCGAGCAGATCGCGCGGGTGCGGGCCTTCCACACGCGCTTCTACGCGCCCGACAACGCGGTGCTCACCATCGCCGGGGACTTCGACCCGGCCGAGGCGCTCGCGATGGTGCGAAGGCACTTCGGGGACATCCGCACCCGGCGCGGCGAGCCGTGGCAGGACACGGCCTATCAGCCTCCCGTCGGGGAGCGCAGCGAGTCCATGGTCGACCCGCACGCCGAGCTGCCCGCCTTCCATGTGGCGTGGCACATCCCTCCGCGCCGCACGCCCGACCACTACGCCCTGGAGGTGCTCTCCACCGTGCTCGGTGGGGGAGAGTCGTCGCGGCTCTATCGGTCCCTGGTGCGCGACCAGGAGCTGCTGTCGGAGATCTCCGTGGACACCGAAGACCGCCGGGGCCCCGACCTGCTCGCAGTGTGGGCGATCTGCTCGCGGGGACACCAGCCCGCGGAGGCCCGACGGGCGCTCGACGCGCTGGTCTCCCAGGTGGTCGCGCGAGGCATCACCGCCCGCGAGCTGGAGAAGGCGAAGAACAACATCCGCGCCGGCTTCGTCTTCGGGCTGCAGCGGCCGGTGGGTCGCGCGCAGTTTCTGGGGATGACCGAGCTCTACGACGGCGACGCGTCGATCGTGAACACCGAGCTTGACCGCTACCTGGCCGTGACCCTCGACGACGTCCGCCGGGTGGCGGCGCAGTACCTCGTCCCGGCCAACCGCGTCGTGCTCGACGTGATGCCCCCCGCGCCAGCTAGCGCGGCCGCCCGAAGTCCGGCACCGAGCGAATGAGCTGGGGCCGCGCCGGGGCACGCGCCGGCACCGGGCGCAGCGCCCTCGCGGCCGCCGGGGCGCGCGCCGGAGAGAGGGTCTGCTCGACGCTCTCGGGTTGAGCCGCAGGCGGGGCCGGGCACGCCGCGCACGGAGCGCACACCGGCGACGGACCCGGGATGATCTGCGTGGTCGGCGTCTGACGGTGCACCAGCGCGTAGGAGATGGCGTGCGCGACGCCGACGATGAGCAACGCGTGGGCGATGAAGAGCCCGGCGAGCGCGACCGGAGAGCGGGTCCACGGGGTCGCGGCCGGCGCCGGCGTGTGGATCAGGGTCGTGGGCTCGTCGAGGAAGAGCCGGGGCTCGGGGCGACCTTCCAGCGGCGGAGCGTCGAGCGGGGAGAGGTAGCTCTGCGGCGGCGGAGCGACGGGCCGCGGTGGCGGGGGAGCGGGCGCGGCCACGGGCGGGCTTACCGGCTCGGGTAAGGCGACCGCAGCGACCGGCGGCGGTGGTGGGGGGGCCTCGACGACCGGGGGCCGGGCGACCTCGATGGGCTCGGGCTGCGGGGCCGCTTGGACCGGCCGCGGCGTGGGCTCGTCGGGCGGCTCGGAGACGGACACTGGCGTGCGGGCCTCCGGGGCCCCGGCGGGCTCGTCGGAGGGAGAGACCGGGAGGCTGGTCGGCTGGGTGGTCTCGACCGGGCTCCGGGCCGGCGTGCGCACGACGTCGGTGGGGCCTGTGGGCTCCGGGACCGGGGCCGAGGTGGCGATTGGAGTCTCCTCCGAGGGGCTCTCCTCGGAGGGCTCTGGCGGGGGGAGGATGTCCTCCGGGCGGGGCACGGTGATCTTCGCCGGGGCGTCGGACTCGTCGGCCCGCACGGGCCTCGTGCCGGGAGGGAGCGGCGCCCGGAGCGCCCTCGGGGGCGGCGGACGCGACGGCTTCGCTTCGCCTTCGCCTTCGCCCTCGGCCTCGGCCTCGCTGGCCCGCACCTTCCCCAAGACCGCGCGAGGGACGATGGCCTGAGCGACCGCCCCGGCGTTGAGGAGGGTGTTGTTGCGCACCCGCAGCGACATCACCGGGACCTGCGCCGTGGGCCTGTCGTCGAAGACGTTGCTGGACAGCGAGGCGGCCAGGTCGAGGGGGTCGATGGCGGCTCGCAGCGCCCGGGCGAAGCGCCCCGCAGAGGAGTGGCGGGCGTCGGGGGAGAGCGACCAGGCGCGCTCGAAGACCGCGTCGAGCGCCGTCGGGAGCACCGGGCGAAGCACGCTCACCCGGTCGCGGACGCCGACGCGCATGGAGTCGAGCGCGAGCTCGGGGACGTGCGGCCACGCGGCGCGGCCGGTGAGGAGCTCGTAGGTCAGCGTGGCCAGGCTGAACACGTCGGCGCGAGCGCCCAGCGAGAGGACCCCGGCGAGCTCTTCGGGCGAGCGGTAGCCGGGTCGGACGCCCTCGAACTGCGGGCGATCGGCGTTGAAGAGCCCCAGCAGCCGGACCTCGTGGGTGTCCCTGAGCATGACCACGTGCTCGGGGCAGAGGGTGCGGTGCGCGACCGGGGGGGCGCGCCCGTGGAGCGCGTCGAGCGCCGAGGCCACCTCGTTGACGACGCGCACCACCGCGAGCGGATCGAGCCCCTCGGGCGAGGCGTCGAGCGCCTCGCGCATCGAGGTGCCCTCCAGGAACTCCGTGACCTCGAAGGGGCGGCCGTCGTCGAGCCTGCCGACCGAGAGAGTTCTCGGGAGAGAGGGATGCTGGATCTCCCCGCGCGCCGTCGCGGCCTGGGCGAACCACTCCCCCATGCCGTCGACGAGGCCCGCGTCGAGCACATGCACCGCCACCAGCTCGCCCTCGCCGGAGCGGGCGGCGTAGATGACCCGGGTGCGCCCCTGCACCACGGGCTCCTCGATGGTGTAGGCCCCCGGGAGCTCTGCGCCAGAGGACAGATCGCCTGGATCGATCGGTTCAGCCACCACGCCGACGACGCTACGCAAGCAGCGGGCGGGACGCCAGTAGCGAGCGGAGGGAGGTCAGACCTTCGGGTCTTCGCGGCAGAGGGCGAAGTACTGGCCCCTCGGCTTACCGTTCATGTAAGCGGTGCCGATGGTGACGTGGTCGGTGACGCGGCGCAGGACGTCCGTCATGCCTGCCCAGACGAGGCTCCCGGCGCGCGCGGTCGGACCCATGAGCGTCGGCCATCCGGCGGGCTTGCGCGGAGGGACCTTCGCGTAGTCGATGAGCACCTCGCCCTTCTCGGTGAGCGTGGCGACGAAGTACCCGGGGCCCGTCACGGCCATCTGGAGGCCGCCGTTGTGGTTGTAGCCCCAGAGCTGGTCGGGGCTGTCTTCGCCGTCGGGTCGGCAGAAGCGCTTCTGGAAATGGCTGAAGACCGGCAGGGTGTTCTTGCCGTGGTGGATCACCTCAACCAGGGGCTCACCCGTCGGGACCATCGCGTCGAGGGTGAGCGCCTCGCCCTCACAGGCCTCGAAGAGCACCTTCATCTGCGCAGGCGTGAGCGTGTGCACCGCGTTGGCTCGCGCCCACGGGCCGCAGGTGTCGAGCATGGCGCGCAGCCGGTCGAGGTCGAGCTTCGGTTCGAAGAAGGTCTGGAGATACATGGCGCCCGGGGATGTAGGCCAGGCAGGGCCTCCGGGTAAAGACCCGACCGGGCGCGCGGGAAGTGCCTCGCCTACTGGGCGGTGCCCTGGACGGAGACCGAGGCGCTGAACTCCACGCTCACCTGCGCCGAGGCGCTGAAGCGGCTGGCGATGTCCGTGGCCACCACGCCAGCGCGGGCGACGCAGGCGACGGCGGAGAGGCCCACGTTGCTCGCCGCGGTGCCCACGCCGTTGAGGCTCGCCACGAAGTTCGGGGCGCTCTGGCGCACCACGCGGTCGATGCGGGTCGCGTTGAGCACGATGCGGGGGTAGTGGCGCTGGAGCGAGGTGACCAGCACGTTGAGCCGCTGCAGGGCCGCGGGTGAGACGGTCGCGCGGCTCCCGATGGTGATCTGCGGGTCGGTGCACGTCGCGCGCGCGTTGGCCTGCGCCTCGCACGCGGCGGAGCACTGCGCGTCCGCCTGGACGTCGTAGTTGCCGTCGCAGCGCACGCTGCTCTGCACCGAGCATGTGCCTCGGCACTGGCCTCGGCAGGAGCCCTGGCAGCCCGCCGAGCAGCTCCCGGTGCACGAGCCCGTGCAGGTCGCCGAGCAGCTCCCGTTGCAGGTGCCCGCGCAGGTGCCGATGCAGCGCCCGATGGAGTCGGTCGCGCTGCACCCCGCGCTGCACTGGCCCACGCAGGTGCCCATGCAGGTGCCCGTGCACATGCCGCTACAGACGCCGGTGCAGCCGCCGTCGCAGGTGCCCGCGCACGATCCGCTGCAGCTGCCGGTACACTCGGCGACCAGCTCTCCCATGCACTGCGGCACCTCGACGGTGGCCGTCGCGGTGCACTGGGCCGCGCAGCGGGCCGCGAAGCTCACGTCGATCTGACAGACCGGCGGGACGATGGTGACGTCGAGCGAGGCGCCGCGGGGGAGGGCGGCCTCGATGATGGTTCGCACCTCCCGGGAGACGCGGCGGCAGGTGTAGGCGACCGGGAGCTCCCCGGCGGTCGCCGGGCGGTATTCCGACGCGGCGAGGCCGAGGTCTGTGCCGATGGCGGCGCAGGTCGTGGTGAGGCCGTCGGCGATCTCGATGGTGGCGGCGTTGAGGTCGAGCGTCGCCTGGAGGAAGGCGTCGATCTTCCGCGCGTCGGCGGAGGTGCCGAAGGTGGCGAAGGTGCGGCCCTCGACGTTGAAGGTCGTGGCCGAGCACGTCGGGTCGCGCAGGTCGTTGGGGCTGACGTCGCCGCAGGCGGTCAGGGCGAGGCCGAGGGTGGCGAAGGCCGGGACGAGGAGTCGTTTCATGGCCGACAGCGTAGAGCGGCGAGACGCCGGTGCGGAAGGGGTGTCCGTCAGTAGCGGGCGAGCTTCCGCAGGGCGGCGGTGATGCGCTCGCGCCCGGGCAGCAGGCTCTGCTCCAGCTTCTTGTTGTAGGGCGACGGGCGGTCGGCGTAGGCGACGCGGCGCACCGGGCCGTCGAGCCACTCGAAGCACTGGTCGGCCACGCGGGCGGCGAGCTCGGCACCGAAGCCCGCGGTGATGGTGGCCTCGTGGACGATCAGCACCTTGGAGGTCTTACGCACCGAGGTAAAGACGGTGTCCTCGTCGAGGGGCGAGAGCGTGCGCAGGTCGACGACCTCGACGGAGACGCCCTCCTTCGCGAGCTCCTCGGCGGCGGCGAGCGACTC
>Ga0207969_100052_pt1 | contig 84747 bp, 71 predicted proteins | sample LakWasMet25_LOW6_2_FD_183869 | JGI IMG/M metagenome (GOLD analysis project Ga0207969, IMG submission 183869) | Freshwater sediment methanotrophic microbial communities from Lake Washington under simulated oxygen tension - Sediment Metagenome... | ecosystem: Environmental > Aquatic > Freshwater >...
CGCTGGTGTTGAAGAGCTTCGCGAGGTCGTCATTGGTGACGACCTTCGAGGGGACATAATGACCGACGCCCAGGATCGCGCTTCGACGCATGCCCAGCGGTCTGCTTGACGACGGGCGATCCGTCAACGTTCGGCGCCGCGGTGACGCAACGAGCATCGGGTGAAGGAGCCCTGGTCGCCCCGCAGCACCTCCAGCCGCGCCGGGATGCGCTTGCGCAGCTCGGGCACGTGAGAGACCACCCCCACCATGCGGGCGTGCTGCGGCAGGCGCTCGAGCAGCTCGATGGCGCGCTCGACGGTGTCCTCGTCCAGGGCCCCGAAGCCCTCGTCGACGAAGAGTGACTCCACCCGGATGCCGCCCGCCCAGGCCTGGAGCACCTCGCCCAGGCCGAGCGCCATCGCCAGCGAGGCGAGGAAGACCTCCCCCCCGGAGAGGCTCGCCGCGGGCCTCGCGACGCCGCCCACGTAGGAGTCGTCGACTACGAGGTCGAACTCCCTGCCGGTCTGCGCGCGCTCCTGGCGTCGCAGCCGGAAGCGCCCGTCGCTCATCGCCTCGAGGCCGGTGCTGGCGCTCGCGACGACGCGGTCGAAGAGGTCGAGCAGCACGTAGCGGCTCAGCCTGACCTTGCTGGGGCCCTTGCCGTTGGCGACCTCGGAGACGCGACGCACCTGCTGGCTCCGGGCCTCCGCGGCGCGGCGGGCCTCCGCGGCGGAGACCAGGGCGCGGCGCTGCTGGCCCATCGCCGCAAGCGACGACTGAGCGACGCCGAGCTCCCGCTGCAGCGCCTCCAGCCGACTTCGCTGCTCGGCCTCTGCGCCTGGCTGCACCGGGCTCGATGGCTCGTCGGGGCCCAGCGAAGCGAGCGCCTCGCGGTGCGTCGCCTCCGCGCGGGCCCGCGACTCCAGCGCCTCTCGCAGACGCTGTCGCTCCACCGGACCGAGCACCGCCTGCGCGATCGCGGCCTCGTCGGGGATGCCCCCATCGCTCATCGCCTGGGCGAGCGCCGACCTCCCCTCCTCGTGCAGCGCCTCCGCGCGCCCCAGCTCCTCGCGCAGCGTCGGGAGTGATCCCTCCGCTGCCGCTGCGGCTCGCGCGATCTCCTCCCTCCGGGCGCGGGCCGAGCGGAGCGACGCCTGCTGACCGGCGAGGTCGACCTCCAGGGAGCGCAGCGCGGCGACCATCGCCGAGGGGCTCATACCAGCCTCGGTAAAACCCTGCCGCCGCTGGGCGATGTCCTCCTCCATCGCCGCCACCCGGGCCCGCACCCCCGCGAGCGCCGCCTGATCGGGACCGAGCGAGACCCGCTGAAGGTCCGCGGTCGCGGCGGCGCCCGCCCGGGAGCGACGGGCGGCTTCGAGGTCCAGCCGTCGCCGTCGCAGCGCCGCGAGCGCGTCCTTCCCGGACTTCACCTCGCGAGCGAGCGCCTCCTCGTCGATGGCCTCGCCTTCGCCCTCCGACCGCAGCGCCGCCTCGGCCTCCTCGATGCGTATCTGCAGCGCGAAGGCCTCCCGCTGCGCCCGGGAGTGCGCGGCCGCCGAGCGGGCGAGGGCCTCGGCGTCCACGGCCTCGACGGTGGAGCCCGAGGCCACCCTGGGCGACGGGTGCTCCGCCGACCCGCACACCGGACAGGCCTCGCCCGCAACCAGCGTCTCGGCCAGCCGCGCCGCCTGGGCCTCGAGCGAAGACGCCTCGGCGCGAGCCTGTTTCGCCGTGAGCTCCCTCCAGGCCTCCTCGGTGTCGCGCTCCGTCGCCAGGGCGTCGCGCCGGGCCCGCTGCAATCCGCGGAGCGAGTCCTCCCGAGACCTCCGATCGACCGCGCGCTGCTGCCGCGTGCTCAGGTTGTCGACCCGAGCGCGCAGCGCGGCCTCGTCCGCCAGCGCAGCCTCGTGGGCCGCGATGGCCGCGTCGAGCCCGGCGAGCGCGAGCGTCGCGTCGGCAAGCGCCTGCTCCCTGGCGGCCAGCGCCGACTGCATCCGATCGGCCTCGGCGGCCCGGTCGGCGGCCTCGCGCTCCAGGCCCTCGAGGCGCCCGGCCTCGTCCTGCATCGCTCGGAGTGCGGCGGCGCGCGCGGTCGAGGCCCGGATCGCGGCCTCCGAGGCCTCGAAGTGCGCGGGGGCAAGCGCGGGGTCGGCCAGCGCGATGGACAGCCGCTGGTGCTCCGAAGCGGCGCGCTCGTGCTGCTCCCGGCGCTCGGCGAGGGAGACCTCCAGGGAGCGCAGCCGGGTCAGCCGCTCGAGGCAGCGAGACGCCGTCTCGTCGCGGGCGAGGCGGGCGGCAGAGAGGGCGGCGGACTCCGACTGCGCCGCGAGCTCGTCGAGCGCGGCCCGATGGGCACGGCGCTGCGCGTTGCGCCGCTCGACCTCGGCGCCGACAGTGTTCGCGGCGACGACGGACTCCAGCATCGCTCGGGTGTCGGCGATGGCGCGCTCGGTCTCCGCGAGGCGCTGCTGGGAGTCCGCGGTCTTCGCGTCGAGGTCGTCGAGGTCCGCGGCGCCGACGCCGTCGAGCAGGGCGCGCAGCACGCCGTCGGACTTGTCGAACTCAGCCCTCGCGGAGGCGTCCATGGCGCGGAGCTGGTCCTCGATGAGGGCGTAGCGCGCGGTGCCGAAGAGGTGCTCCAGCAGCCGCTCGCGGCGCTCTGCGGGGGCGAGCAGCAGGTCGCGGAACTCCCCCTGCGGCAGCACGATCACCCGGGAGAACTGCTCGTGCGGGAGGTGCAGCAGCCGGACGATCTCCCGGGAGACGTCCTTCGGCCCCCCGACGGCCTGGAAGTGGGGGTCGCCCTCGAGGCACTGGAGCGACGCGGTGGTGCGGGCGCGGGTGACGGTGCCCTTGCGAGAGACGCGCTCGGGTTCGAGCGAGCGGGCGACGCGGTAGCGCCGGTCGCCGAGGGAGAAATCGAGGGTGACCTCCGTGGGCGCGTCGGCCGGCGCGGCGACGTTGCGGAGCATCTCGTCGGAGGAGCGGTCGCCGAGGCCCTTGCCGTAGAGCGCCCAGGACATCGCGTCGAGGAGCGTGCTCTTACCCGACCCGGTATCCCCGTGGACGAGGAACAGCCCCGCGTCGTGGAAGGGCTCGAGGTCGATCGAGTGCTGCGCGTAGGGCCCGAAGTGCTGGAGCTTGAGGGAGTGCGGCCTCACGCGGGCTCCCCCGTGGCGGCGAGGGCCTCGCGGAACACCCCTCGGTCGTCGTCGGTCGGCACGCCAGGGCCATGAAGCCGGAAGAAGTCCTCGAAGACCTCCGCCGGGCCGCGGCGCTCGTCGGGGATCGCGGCGACCGCCGTCAGCGGGTCGCGCTCCATCCTCGTCTGCCGGAACTCCAGCAGGTGCGGAAACCTCTCCCGCAGCCGCTCCATCGCCTGCGGGGGCATCGGGTGGTCCGTCACCACGGCCTGGACATACCGGGTCGTGTATTGATCCAGCGCCGGGTCGCGCAGCAGGGTGTCCAGGTCGCCGCGGATGCGAGCGAGGTCCCTCCGGGGGTGAAGTGCCTCTTCTTCGAGGTCGCACCGACCGTCGGCGCCGAGGGTCACGACGGAGAGCGTGCGCGGGTCGTCGCTCTCCTCGAAGGCGTACCGGAGCAGCGAGCCCGAGTAGCGCACCCGGCGGTCGTCGCCGACCCACTGCGGCCGGTGCAGGTGCCCGAGGGCCACGTAGGAGAAGCCGTCGAAATGCGAGGCCGGGACGGCCCCCGCGCCGCCCAGGTAGAGCGCCCGCTCGGAGCGAGGCGACTCCATCGGCGAGGCGCCCCCGCGGACGAAGCCGTGCGCCACCACGACGCTGCGTCGCACGCCGCTCGCCACGCGGTGCTCGTGCGCGGGCGCGAGCAGGGCCTCGACGGTCTCGGCATGGGTGAGGGTCCCGCCCAGGACCGGGGCCTCGGCGCCCGGCGAGGCGAAGAGGGCCGCCGCGGTCTCGGGCTCCACGTAGGGGATCGGGTAGAAGGTCACCTCGCCGTGGTCGTCCTCCACGGTGACCGGGCGGAAGGGGCCGTCGACCCGCCCGCGGAGGTGAAGGTCCCCCTGGGCGAAGAGCCACGAGCCGAAGCCCAGGTGCTCGCCGCTGTCATGGTTGCCAGCGATCGCAATCACCGGGATTTCCAGGCTCCGGTGCACCTCCTGGAGGAAGTCGTCCAGCAGGCGCACGGCGTCCCGCCCGGGGAGGGCGCGGTCGTAGAGGTCCCCCGCGAGCACGAGCACGTCGGCCTCCGCGGCGCGGACGCGACCGACGACCTGCTCCAGGATGTGACGCTGGTCATCGATCAGGGAGAGGCCGTGGAAGACCCTGCCGATGTGGAGGTCCGCGAGGTGGGCGATGCGCATCGCGGGCGTTGTACCGCATCGGGTCGGACGTGCAGGACGCCGGTGCGCAGCTCGCCGGGTTCGGCTATCCTCGCAAGCCGCCATGCGTGAAGTCTATTGGCGCTTGGGAGCGGAAAGAGAGCCATGAGCGACGCCGGTGATCTGGTCGAGCTGAGCGAAGAAGAGCGTCGGACCATCGACGCCATCTACGAGCGTCGTCTGACGGCGACGCACTACGAGATCCTGGGCGTGCCTCGCGACGCCGAACGCAAGGTGATCCGCGACGCATACTTCGCCCTCTCCAAACGCTTTCACCCCGACGTCTTCTTCAACCGCTCGCTCGGGGCGTACCGCATCCGCATCGACGAGCTCTTCCGCGTCTTCACCCGCGCCTACGACGTGCTCGGCAACGCCCGGCAGCGCTCGGGCTACGACCTCCACATCGGCTCCATGGAGAGCCCCTCGCGCCCGCCGCCGCCGCTGGTGCCCGAGGTGACCGACATCGTCTCCGCCGCGCGCCACGCCGCCCAGGCGTCCGGCGCGGAGCATCCGCGCACCTCCAACCCTCCGCCCTCAGGCTCTGCGAGCCACCCGCCGCCGCAGCCGCGCAGCTCGTCGCCCACCAACCCGGCAGCCATCAACCTCCCGCCGCCGGCCCGCACGCCGCCGCGGCCGGTGATGCCGCCCATCGGCACCGCGGTGATGCCCCCGCCCGCCCCGCCGTCCGCCCCGTCGCTGCCCTCCACGCACGTGTCGTCGAAGCCCACGCCCGGGCCGATGCAGGCGCTCGACCCGGAGACGCTGCGCCGGGCGAGGGAGTCCATGGCGCGCAGGCTCAACTCCGTGGTCCCGCAGCGCTCGCCGGGCGGGTCGGCGCGCCCGGCGGTCCCCACGCCGGTGGCGATGCCGCCGGCCCCGACGTCGTCGGGTCAGATTCCGCGGGTGGTAGAGCGCGGTCCGAGCGTCCCGCAGCTGGTCGCCAACGCCGAGGAGGCCCAGCGCAAGGGCGACCTCACCGCGGCCACCGAGGCGCTGAAGCAGGCGCTCTCCATGAGCCGCGACGACGAGGCGCTGCGGCTGCGCTACGAGGCCACGCGCAAGCTCCTTGTGGCGCAGCAGGTCGACGCGCACATCAACGCGGCGCGCGAGGCGATGCGCGAGTCGCAGCCCCTGGTGGCCGCGAAGCACTGGGAGCAGGCGGCGGAGGGGCGCCCGACGGACCACCTGCTGCTGCTCAACGCGGCCGAGGTGCTGGCCAAGTACACCAAGGAGTACAAGCGCGCGACCGACCTGGCCCAGCGCGTGACGATGGCCGACCCCAACAACGTCAAGGCCCACGTGCTGCTGGCGGGGATCTTCATCAAGGCAGGGCTCAAGGCGAGCGCGTACGCGTCCATCCAGACCATCGCGCGGCTCAGCCCCGACCAGCCGGCGCTGAAGGACCTTCGAGAGAAGCTCGGGCCCTACACGCTCGCGGAGAAGGTCGGTCTTCGCAGTCGTTGATGCGGCGTAGCGAAACGGGCATCGTCTGCGCGAGATGCCCGACGTAGAAGCACTGCTCAAGCGGATGGTGGGAGAGAAGGCGTCCGACCTGTTCCTCACGGAGGGTCGGCCGCCGTCGATGCGGGTCAACGGCAAGCTCACGGCGCTGGGCGACGCCGCGCTCGAGCACGAGACGCTCAAGGACTTCATGCACGCCGTGCTGCGCCCCACGCAGCGCGACGCCTTCGACCGCCTGGGCGACGTCGACGTCGGCGTAAGCCGCCCTGGCCTCGGGCGCTTCCGCGCCCACTTCCACCTGCAGCGCGGGCTGCTGGGCGCGGTGATCCGGCTGGTGCCGGGGGGACAGCTCGACTTCGACGTGCTCGGCCTCCCGGAGTCCGTGGGCACGCTCGCCGAGTCGCCGCGAGGGCTCGTGCTGGTCACCGGCAGCACCGGGTCGGGCAAGAGCACCACGCTCGCGGCGATGGTGCACCACATCAACACCCGCTACGCGAAGCACATCGTCACCCTCGAAGACCCGATCGAGTTCGTTCACGAGGACCTCAAGGCCCTCGTCACGCAGCGCGAGGTGGGGAGCGACACCCGCGATTTCACCCTGGCGCTGCGGCACGTCGTGCGCGAGAGCCCGGACGTCATCGTGATCGGCGAGATGCGCGACGCGGAGACGATGAACGTCGCGCTCTCCGCCGCCCTCACCGGGCACCTCGTGCTGAGCAGCGTGCACACCATCGACTCGCTCCAGACCCTGCAGCGCATCCTCGGCTACTACCCCGAGCACCTCCGCGAGCAGGTGGCGATGGACCTCTCGCTCTGCCTCCAGGGCATCGTCTCGCAGCGCCTCGTGCCGCGCGCCGAGGGCGAAGGGAGGGTCGCCGCGGTGGAGGTGATGGTCGCGACGCCGCCGGTGCGAAAGCTCATCCGGGAGCAGCGCGTCGACGAGATCGAAGACCTGATGCTCCAGGGGTCGGACGGGATGCAGACCTTCAACCGGGCGCTGGTGCAGCTCTACGAGAAGGGCACCGTGAGCTACGAGACCGGCGCCGCGTACGCGACCAACCCCGACGAGTTTCGCATGAACGCCCAGGGCATGGAGCGCGGCTCGGCGGCCTTCGTGGCGGAGCACGACGCGCTGCCCGCGGTGGGCAGCGTCGACATGCGCACGCTGCTCAACATCGCGCTGCGCTACGGGGCCAGCGACATCCACCTCGTCGTGGGCTCGGCGCCGATCTTCCGCATCCACGGCAAGCTGCGCCGCCTGGAGGTCGACTCGCTCTCCCCGGGCGACGTGCGCCGCCTGCTCTTCTCGCTGCTCTCGCACTCGCAGCGCGAGAGCTTCGAGATCGACCGCGAGCTCGACTTCGCGCTCACCGTGACGGGCAAGCACCGCTTCCGCGTCAACGCGCACTTCCAGCGGGGCACCGTCGCCGTCGCGCTGCGGCTCATCCCCAACTCGATCCCCGACGCCGCGACGCTCGGGCTGCCGCCGGTCGTGCGCGAGCTCGCCACCAAGCCACACGGGCTCGTGCTGGTCACCGGCCCCACCGGCGCGGGCAAGAGCACCACCCTCGCGACGATGATCGACCAGGTCAACTCGTCGCGCAGCTGCCACATCATCACCATCGAGGACCCGATCGAGTTCGTGCACTACAACCGCATGGCCACCGTCGAGCAGCGCGAGGTGGGCCCGGACACCCGCAGCTTCGCCGCGGCGCTCAAGTTCATCCTGCGGCAGGACCCGGACGTGATCCTCATCGGCGAGCTGCGCGACATGGAGACCATCTCCGCCGCGCTCACGGCCGCCGAGACGGGCCACCTGGTGCTCGCCACGCTGCACACCAACGACGCGCCGCAGACCGTCGACCGCATCGTCGACGTGTTTCCTCCGCACCAGCAGGCGCAGGCGCGGGTGCAGCTCTCCGCCGCGCTGCAGGCCGTGGTGTCGCAGCGCCTACTCACGCGCGCCGACGGCAAGGGGCGCATCGCCTGCTTCGAGGTGATGATCGCGACCTCGGCGGTGCGCGCCATCATCCGCGACGGCAAGACGCACCAGCTCCTCAGCACCATGGAGACCGGCGCCCGCGAGGGCATGATCACCATGGACCGGGCGGTGCTCGAGCTCGTGAAGGCGGGCCACATCACGGTGGAGGAGGGGACCCGCTACATGCGCAACCCGATGTCCCTGAAGGGCCTCGCCGATGGCTGAGGATGGGCGTCGCCGGACGGCGGCGAGCCGGGTGCGGCGCCTGCTCGACGGCGCCCCGGGGGTCACGCAGCGGCAGGCCCTCCGGGCCGTCGTGACGGTCACCCGGATGGCGCTCGACCAGCTCGTGAACGACCGGGGGCTCTTCGCGCAGGCGATCGACCGGGTCGAGGAGTGGCTCGCCGGAGCCGTCGGGGAAGACTCGCTGGTGCTGATGCGGGCGGACATCGCGGCGGCCGCGACCCGCGCCGACCGCGAGGACGACCGCGGCGCCTGGCTGGCGATGGAGTCGGTGGTCTCGCTGCTCGACGCCGCGCTCTCGCGCGACCCGTGGGCGATCGGGCAGCGCGGCTGGAGGGCGGTGATGTGCGCCGCGGAGGCGCTGGCGTGGCCGGACGTCGACGCGCCGGAGATCTTCGACGAGGTCGACGCGCGGCTTCACGACGCGCTCGACCGATCCGGCGCGCCCGACGGGGCGGAGACGCGGGTCTCGGTCGCGCGGCGCTGAGCGGTCGCTCAGTGCGGAAGGAACATCGGCAGCTCGCCGCCGGGCTCGCTGCTGGGGCGGTGCCCCCGGGGGCGGCCGGAGCCGCTGGAGGAGCGGGGGGTCGCTGGGGGGTTCGCCGCGGGGGGCGGGGCCGCCACGGGCGCGAGGTCGACGGCCGCGCTGGCAGAGTTGCCGTCGAGCACCACCGGCAGCCGGGTCTCGCCGAGGGTGAGCACGACCGGCCGCGTCCCCCCGAGGGGGACCGACACTGCGCAGGGAGTGGCGGCGCAGAGCTCGACCCCGGAGGCCTCGGTCACCCGGGCGCCTGCGGGCGTGCTCTGCACCACGACCATGCGCGCAGCCGCAGCGGGGGGAGGAGGCGCGGCGGGGACCACGACGGGAGGCGCCGCCACGGCAGGCGCGGGCGCCGGAGCGGGAGGCGCTGCGGGCTCGGTGGGGCGTGACCGCAGCGCGACCGCGGCGACGAGGCCGACGGTGAGCGCCGCGAGGACGAGCGCGACGAGGAGCAGCGGCGAACGGCCCGCGGGGCGCTGACCCGGCGACGACTGCGTGGCGACGTTCATCGCTGCGCGGAGCACCTCGGAGTTCGCGATCGGGGTCGACGCCTCGGGGGTGAGCCGGCCGGTGGAGGTCATGGCCCCCGCCGGGACCACGCCGGAGCCCGAGGCGCTGAAGCGGCCGCTGCTCTCCGACACCATCCAGCGGGACATCTCTCCGCCGAGCAGCGGGAGCAGCGCGCGGCGGAAATCCTCCACGTTGGCGAAGCGCTCGGAGGGCTGCTTGGCGATGGCGCGCATCACCACATCGGCGAGCGGCGTGGGCACGTCCGGGGCGCGGGCCTGCAGCGGGATCGGGGCCTCGGCGATGATCTGCCGGAGCAGCACGAAGCGGTCTCTCCCGTCGTAGGGGAGGGCGCCGGAGAGCATCTCGTAGAGGGTGACGCCCATCGCGTAGACGTCGATGCGCTGGTCGGGGGCCTCGCCCGCGACCTGCTCCGGGGCCATGTAGCGGAGGGTGCCCACCAGCGAGCCCTGGGCCGTGTGGTTGGGGTCTCCGGCCTCGGCCTCGGTGAGCTTCGCCACCCCGAAGTCGAGCACCTTCACGTGGTCGCCGTCGTCGGTGTGGTGGACGAAGATGTTCTCGGGCTTGAGGTCGCGGTGGATGACCCCCGCGGCGTGCGCGGTGCGCAGCGCCTGGAGGCACTGGGCCGCGATGACCACCGCGCGCTCGGGAGCGAGCCGCCCCTCGCGGCGGAGCAGCGTGCGGAGGGGCTCGCCCTCGAGCAGCTCCATGACGAGCAGGAGGTTGCCCTGGGTGTCGCGCCCGAAGTCGATGAGCTGGACGATGTTGGGGTGCGTCAGGCGCGCGATGACGTTGGCCTCCCGCACGAAGCGAGCGAGGCCCGAGGCGTTGGACGCGTGCTCCGGGAGCAGCATCTTCACGGCCACGTAGCGCCCGACGGAGCGCTGCACCGCGCGGTACACCGAGCCCATCCCCCCGACGCCGATCTCCTCGAGGATCTCGAAGCGGCTCTCGTCGATGTCCGGCACGCCAGCGTCCGAGCGCAGCGAGCGGGACAGATCGGCGGAGAAGGACTTGCTCATCGGGCGTTGGAGTTCGCGGGGAGGGGAGAGGAGGCCTTAGGGCGCCTCGTCGGCCACCGGGGTCTGGGTGAAGTACAGCACCACGGCGGCGACGCCCGCAACCAGGGCGGTGCCGAAGGCGATGTCGGCCCCGAGGGCCAGCGGGCCGCCGCGGTCGTAGGCCGACGCGCGGTCGTTGCCCGCGTGGCTGGCGTTGAAGTCGGACTGCGCCGAGAGCGCGAGGCCCCCGAGCACGCCGCCCGCGATCGCCGCCGCCGCCGCGACGCCCCCGGTGGCCAGCACCGGCACGGTCAGCCGCCGGTGCATCGACGCGGTCGCCAGCTGCCGACGGCGCTCCTCCTCGGCCCGCTGCCGCTCTGCAGCTGCCGCCTGCGCGCGCGCGGCCTCCAGCGCCTGCTGCTGCGCGGCCTGCTCGGCCGCGAGGCGGGCCTGCTCGGCCTGCTGCGCCTCGGCGGCGCGACGCTGCGCGGTCGCCATGGCCTCGCGAGCGATCGCCCCCGCCTCGGCGTCGGGGTTGGTCTGCAGGAAGCGGTTGTAATAGTCGACCGCGGTGCTGAACGACCCCGCGCGCTCGTGGGCGCGGCCGAGGTTGTAGAGCAGCCGGGGGAGGGGGCGGATGGCGTAGGCCCGCTCGAGCTCCACGATGGCCTCGCGCGCCTGGCCGGCCTCGTAGTGCTGCACCGCGGAGCGCAGCAGGGCGTCGAACTCCCGGCGGGAGTCGCGCGGCTGGGAGAAGGCTAGCGAGGCGCCCAGGAGCACCGTCGAGAATACGCTGACTTGTAAGATGGACCTCATCGGGCGGCCCCTCCGGTGGAGCAGCGGAACCCGCCGACGGCCTCTCCGCGGTCGCTGTCGAGCCAGCGGCGGATGCCGACGCGCAGGTCGGTGGAGCTGTAGTTGCGGCCGCGGAGCATGCGGCAGTTCTGGCAGTAGAGCCCGCCGGCGGCCTGGGCGATGGGGGCGCCCATCTCGGGCCCGAGGGGGCCGTTGGGGTACATCGCGCACCAGCCGTCGACCGGCAGCGAGCGGTAGTAGTTGTTGCGGGTGTGCATCTCGTCGGTGTTGTGGAAGTCCCACATCCACTCGTTGGCGTTGCCGTAGAGGTGGAACACGCCCTCCATCGACCTCCCCATCGGGAGCGCGTCGAAGGCGACGAGCCGCCCGCCGCAGTTCTGGCCCATGGCGTCGACGGCGATGTTGGCGCGGGCGCAGGTCACCGGGTCGTTGCCCCACGGGTACGTCCGGCCGAAGTCCGCGCCCTTCACCGCGCGAAACCACTCCGCCTCGGTGGGCAGGTGCTTGCCCGCCCAGCGACAGTACCGGTCGGCGCCGAACCACGTGACGTTGACCACCGGCAGCCGACCCGAGCTCGCGTCGGCCGGAGCCCACTGCGCCCCGCGCTGCTGGAAGGTCACCGGCGTCACCGTGTCGCCGATGAAGGCCAGCGGGACCTCCGTCGCGCCGTCGTCGAGGATGAGGTAGCGGCCGTAGCGCACCGTGGTGTTCATGGGCGCGCGAGGCTCGCCGATGCGCAGCCGTGCGCCGCCGGCCCCGAGCGCCGAGAGGTACGTCGCGTAGGCCTGGACGGACACCTCGTACTTGTCGAGCCCGAAGGCCGAGAGGCAGACGTTGTGCGCCGGCGCGTCGTCCCCTTCGCCGTACGCCGGGTCGTCGCTGCCGATGGGCAGGTTCTGCGTGGGGGGGAAGTTCTGGACGCAGGTCGCCTGGTTGTCGACGGCCCCGTCGCAGTCGTCGTCGATGCCGTTGTTGCACACCTCCGCGCTCGCCGGGGAGGTGCGGCGAACGCACTCCAACCGGGAATTTCCGCGGCAGCGCAGCACTCCGTCGCGGCACATCCCCGGGACGCGCATCGCGGGCTCGCACACGCCGAAGCTCTCGGCCTCGTCGCCCACCCCGTCGTGGTCGTCGTCGACGCCGTTGCAGAGCTCGACCGCGGGCACCTCGCAGTAGTGCCGCTGCGGGTTGCAGCTCTCCCCGCTCGGGCAGTCCGCGTCGCGCGTGCAGTCGTTGAAGTCCACGACGACGCTGCAGTCCGCCGCCATGACGGCGAGCGACACCACGGCGACGCGGGCCAGTGCTCCTCCAGGACGAATACCAACGCTCGGTCGAACCATCGCGCGGAGGATATCGCCATTTCCCCCCGCGGCGGCAGAACGTGGCAACGGCGGCGCCGATGGTCGAGGGAAGGGGTTTGCGCCGGAGGGGAGTCGGACTATGGTGCCCGCGGTGAGGGTTCAGCGCACGGCTTCGAGGCAGGGGCGTCGGATGAAGGAGCTGGGCAAGGCTCTGGCGCTCAGCGTCGAACACCTCGGCGAGATGCTCCTCGCCTGCTCCGAGCTGCCGCCGCAGTTCGCTCGCGTGGCCGAGGCGCTCGGTGGTGGTCGGTCGGTGGTCCCGCTCGACGGAGAGGTCTCCGACTGGCCCGCGAGGCTGCGCTCGACCCGCGCCGTCGCGCTCGCCCGCGTCGCTCGCCCCGGTGACCGCGCCCGGTCGCTCCGCGCCTGGCTGGGCGCCTCGCTCTCGGCCTGGCTCTCGGCCGCGCTCGACGAGGGCGCCGCGCTGGGCTGGGTGCTCAAGGGCGCGGTCGACGAGTGCGCCGACGCGCGCGACGCGCTGCTCGCCGCCATCGGCCCCGTCGCCGACGCGCACGCCACCTGGTACGCCGCCGGGGCGGAGGCGGAGACGGTCCCCTGGATCAAGCTGGCCTCCCGGCTGGCGCTCGAAGAGTCCGTCGACCGCTGGGTGTCGCTGGGCTTCGACGCCGACCTTCCCCGCTACGTGAGCGTGTGGCAGCGAGCCGCGTCGCGCTGGGTCGAGCTCGTCGTAGGCTCCGCCGTCGACGTCTCGCTGAGCGACCTCGGTGCGCTGCGCTCGCTGCGCGAGTTGCTCGAGGAGTTCGCCACCCGGCGCGTCCCCAAGAGCCGCCTCAAGCGCATGGCCGCCGAGCGCCTCGCGGTCTCCGAGGCCGAGGTCACCCGGCTGCTCACGGTGCAGGCCGCGGTGCTGGAGCGGGTCGATCCCCGCGAGGTGCTGCGGCGCCGGGCGTCGGTGTTCCGGCCCATCGCGAAGGCGGCGGCCGAGCTCGCGGCGACGGGCAACGGCAAGGCGCCGACCGTGGCCGCGGTGGCGCGCCGAGCGAAGGTCCACCCCGCGCTTGTCGAGCTCTGCCTCGACGCGCTCGACCCACGCTGAGAGCCCAGAAGAGGAGCCGACCCAATGATCCGTCGCATCGTCGTGGGATACGACTTCACCGAGGCCTCGGACGACGCCCTCTCCTGGGCGCTCGAGCTCGCGCAGCCGCTGCAGGCGGCCGTCCACGTCGTCCACATCGCAGACTCCAGCGATGACAGCGACCCGAACGTGGTCGAGCGCCGCGCCGCGCTCGCGAGGGTGGCCGACGACGCGGGCCCTCGGGTGACCAGCCAGCTCGCGCTGGGCAGCGACGTGGCGAGGGCCCTGGTCGACCTCTCGGAGGAGGGCAACGCCGACCTCATCGTGGTGGCGACGCGGCAGATGTCGGCGATGCGACGGTGGTTCCTCGGGAGCGTGGCGAACGAGCTCATCCGCGCGGCGCACTGCCCGGTGGTCACCGTGCGCAGCGGCGACGACGACTGACGCGACGACGGCTTCTACTGCCAGAAGCCGATGCCGAAGCCCCAGTCGAAGTAGTTGTACGAGTAGTCCATGGTGAAGGTGAGCTTGAAGCTCACCGGGTCGGAGATCTTGAAGGCGTCCCAGCGGAAGAGCCGGAGGTCGAGGCCGCCCGTGACGTGCACCCGCGCCGGGACGTCGTCGAAGCGCGACGGCTCGACGTAGCTCCCCACGCGAATCTGCAGACGGTTGGCCCAGGGCTCGCCTTCCAGACCGAGCCGCGGTGACAGCAGCAGCCCGCGACCCGACGGGCGCTCCTGCTGCGCCATGAAGGCGTCGATGCCCTGGCCGCGCCCCACCGGGCCGAAGGCCACGAGGCCAAAGGAGATGAGCAGGAAGCGCCGCCCGCGGTCCCGAAGCATCACCCTGCGCGCGGCCCTCCAACGCCACGCGAAGCTCGCGTGCTCACGCTCCTCGCGCTCCCGCCGCTCGCGCTCCTCGGCGGTCCAACGGGCGTCGAGGGTGGCGCGCTCGACGTCGTCGTCCGTGGCGGCCATCTCGATGCGGTGCTCGCGCTCGCGGCGCGCGCGATCGTCGCGCTGCTGGTCTCGCAGGTCGCGGCGGAGCGCTGCCATGTCCTGCCACGGGATGTTGAAGGGTCGCTCGCCAAGCATCACCGAGGCGCCGATCTCCACCTCCCAGGGCAGCGCGATGCGCCGCGGGACCACGAAGCACCCCGCGCTCCCCTCGACGCAGCCCGTCGGGCGGCGAACGGTCCCGCCCTCGGTCACGCCGAAGTCGATGGGGAGCGCGCTCACCTCCGAGCGGAAGGCCATGCCCAGCCTGAAGCGCTGCCCCGTAGGCCTCCAGAGCGCCCCGAACTCCGGCGCCACGCCCAGGTATCTCAAGGCGTTGCCCGACTCCGGATTGGACGCCGCCCCGGACCACTGGAGGTTCATCCATCCGATGCGCAGCCCCGCGCCGATCACCACCTCGCCGTCGCCCAGCAGCAGGCCGCCACCCAGGTGGTGCGAGCTCATGTCGACGGTGATGGGGCGCTCGAGGCCGTTGCGCGCGCCGAGCTCGTAGCTCTGGATGGTCGCGAGGTAGCCCACCCCGACTGGGCCGAAGTGCATCCCGAGGCCGAGCTGCGTGACGCGGAAGCTGTCGTAGTCACGGCCGCCTGCGCCGGAGTTGTCCCAGTTGCGCTGCGGGAAGAAGAACGAGACCACCGGGTCGAAGGAGAACCACGAGAGCTCGGCGCCCGAGCGCTCGGCGTAGCCCGCGGGGTTGAAGGGGACGCCGTCGACCCCGGAGACCAGGCTGCCGTAGGCGCCGCCGAGGCCCACCGCGCGCCCGGGGCCCACCACCGGGCCGCGGGAGAAGTCGATGGCGAAGTCGCTGCTGCGCAGCGGGCGCTGCGCCCACGCCGGGCCCGAGAGGGAGAGCGTGGCGAGCGCGGCGAGGACTCGGGGCACGGGCGACACGGCGAGGGCCGTGTGTACCGGGACTCCGACAGGGCGCAACCGCCACGGGACGACTTTCGGTCCTCGCCCTTGCCCGACGGGATGACGTTGATCGCGCGGAGGTCTAAGGGGTCGACCGCGGGCGGCTTTCGAGTATGGTCCGCCGCGCCCTGCGGGGCGGTGACGGAGGTCAACGGAGTTCGCGATGCACTTCATGAAGCTGGTGCTGGAAGATGGGACGGAGTTGCGGGGCCGATCGTTCGGCGCGCCGCGCGAGGTCGCCGGCGAGGTGGTGTTCACCACAGGGATGAGCGGGTACGTCGAGACGCTGACCGACCCGAGCTTCCGGGGGCAGATCCTGGTCACGACCTATCCCCTTCAAGGGAACTACGGCGTGCCCGCGAGGCGGCCCGCGGGGAGCATCGACGCTCCCTTCGAGAGCGGCAGGGTGCAGGTGCAGGGGGTGGTCTGCCTCCGGCACAGCGAGCGCCCATCGCACCACGGGATGGCGAGCACCCTCGGCGAGTGGCTGCGCGAGGAGAACGTCCCCGCGGTGGAGGGCATCGACACCCGGACGCTCACCCGCAAGCTGCGAGAGCACGGCACCATGAAGGCTTGGCTGCTCCGCGATGACACGCCCACGGCGGAGGGGAAGCTCCGCGCGGACGCCATCGATATGCCCACGGTGGTCGCGCAGTGCACCGTGCCCGAGGCGGTCACCTACGCGGGCGGCGAGCTGCGGGTGCTGCTGGCGGACACCGGCTGCAAGGACAACATCGCCCGAGCGATGGTGAAGCGCGGCGCGACGGTGATCCGGGTGCCGAGCCACGCGGAGCTCGCGAAGTACCTGCCCGGCGTCGACGGGGTGCTGCTCTCCAACGGCCCCGGCGACCCGAAGGACCTGATGCCCCTCGCGGAGCAGATTCGTGGGCTCTTCGACAAGGGCATCCCCACCTTCGGGGTGTGCCTCGGCAACCAGCTCCTGGCGCTTGCGGCGGGCGGCGACACCTACAAGCTCCGCTACGGGCACCGCTCGCAGAACCAGCCGGTGCAAGACCTCCTCACCCGCCGCTGCTACGTCACCTCGCAGAACCACGGGTACGCCGTGCGCGAGGACTCCCTCCCGGCGGACTGGGAGCCCTGGTTCGTCAACGTCAACGACGGCACCAACGAGGGCATCCGGGCCCGCGGGAGGGCGGTGTCGAGCGTGCAATTCCACCCCGAGGCCACGCCGGGTCCAGAGGACACGGCCTTCCTGTTTGACGACTTCCTCCGGCTCTGCGGCTCGATGAAGCGAGGACGTTGAGATGTTCGGACAGTATCTCCCCAAGAAGCCCCGCCGCGTTCTCATCCTTGGCTCCGGCGCCCTCAAGATCGGCGAGGCCGGCGAGTTCGATTACTCGGGCTCGCAGGCCATCAAGGCCATCCGCGAGGAGGGCATCGCGACGGTGCTGGTCAACCCCAACATCGCGACCATCCAGACCAGCGAGGAGATGGCCGACAAGGTCTATTTCCTCCCGGTCGACCCACACTTCGTCGAGCAGGTGATCATCGCCGAGGAGGTCGACGCGATCACCATCTCCTTCGGCGGCCAGACCGCGCTCAACTGCGGCGTGGCCCTCGACGAGAGCGGCATCCTCAAGAAGTACGGGGTGCGCGTGCTCGGCACCCCCGTCGACACGGTGCGCGACACCGAAGACCGGCTGCGCTTCAAGCAGCGCCTCGACCAGATCGGCGTGAAGACCGCGCGCTCGGCGGCCTGCAACAGCCCGGAGGAGGTGCGCGCCGCGGTCGAGAAGCTCGGGCTGCCGGTGATCCTGCGGGGGGCCTACTCGCTCGGCGGCAAGGGCTCGGCCATCTGCGAGACCGACGAGCAGCTCGAGGCCGCGCTGCTGCGGGCCTTCGGCGGCGGCACCGCGCAGGTGCTGGTGGAGGAGTCGCTCCGGGGGTGGAAGGAGATCGAGTACGAGGTCGTCCGCGACGCCCGCGACAACTGCATCACCGTCTGCAACATGGAGAACCTCGACCCGCTCGGCATCCACACGGGCGAGTCGATCGTGGTGGCGCCGTCGCAGACGCTCAACGACGAGGAGTACCAGATGCTCCGGTCGATCGCGATCCGCACCATCCGGCACCTCGGCGTGGTGGGCGAGTGCAACATCCAGTACGCGCTCGACCCGAAGAGCAACGACTACCGGGTCATCGAGGTCAACGCGCGGCTGAGCCGGTCGAGCGCGCTCGCCTCCAAGGCCACGGGCTACCCCCTCGCGTACGTCGCGGCGAAGATCGCCCTCGGGTACACGCTGCCCGACCTTCCCAACGCCATCACCCGGCGCACCAGCGCGTTCTTCGAGCCCGCGCTCGACTACATCGTCTGCAAGTTTCCCCGGTGGGACCTGCAGAAGTTCAACCAGGTCGACACGCGCATCGGCAGCGAGATGAAGAGCGTCGGCGAGGTGATGGCCATCGGCCGCACGCTCCCGGAGGTGCTCCAGAAGGCGCTTCGGATGATCGAGATCGGAGTCGACGGCCTCGACCCCGACGCCTTCGTGGGTGACGACCTGAGAGACGAGATCCGCAACCCGTCGCCGCGGCGCATCCTCGCGGTGGCGCGCGCGCTCGACAGCGGGATGACCGTCGAGGAGATCAACAAGCTCTCGGGCATCGACCCGTGGTTCCTCCACGAGATCGACTCGGTGGTGCGCACCCGGAGGCACCTGAAGGACGGCGCCGGCGCGCCCTCTCCGGCGCTGCTGAAGGAGGCCAAGCAGCAGGGCTTCTCCGACCGGGCCATCGCGAAGCTGCGCAAGAGCTCCGAGGCCGAAGTGCGCTCCGAGCGCCTGCGCCACGGCATCAAGCCCCATCTCTGCCAGATCGACACGCTGGCCGCCGAGTACCCCGCGGAGACCAACTACCTGTACCTGACCTACCACGCGACCGTGGACGACGTGGCGCCCTCGTGGCGCAAGAAGGTGCTGGTGCTCGGGTCCGGCGCGTACCGCATCGGGTCGAGCGTGGAGTTCGACTGGTGCTGCGTGAACACGGTGCGCGCGGTGCAGGAGCTCGGCTACGAGACCATCCTGCTCAACTACAACCCGGAGACGGTCTCCACGGACTACGACGTCTGCGACAAGCTGGTCTTCGACGAGATCTGCCTGGAGACGGTGCTCGACCTCTACGAGCGTGAGCAGCCCTACGGGGTGATCGTCTCGATGGGAGGCCAGGTCTCGAACAACCTCGCGCTCAAGCTCCACAAGGCGGGCGTGCGGGTGCTCGGCACCAACCCCGAGAACGTCGACCGCGCGGAGGACCGTGAGAAGTTCGGCGACCTCCTCGACCAGCTCGAGATCGACCAGCCGAAGTGGGCCACCACCACGGACGTGAGCGACCAGAACCTCACCCGCATCACCGATGACCTGGGCGGCTTCCCCCTGCTGGTGCGGCCGTCCTACGTGCTCTCCGGCGCGGCGATGACCGTGGCCCACGAGCAGCACCACCTGCGCAACTACCTGCATCGCGCGACCGCCGTGTCGCCGGAGCACCCGGTGGTGATCACCAAGTTCGAGACCAACGCCAAGGAGATCGAGATCGACGCCGTCGCAGACCGCGGCGAGGTGATCCTGTCGGCGATCAGCGAGCACATCGAGAACGCGGGCGTGCACTCCGGCGACGCGACGCTCGTGCTGCCGCCGCAGAAGCTCTACGTAGAGACCATCCGGCGCATCAAGCGCATCGCCCGCGACGTGGCGAAGGCGCTGCAGATCACCGGGCCCTTCAACATGCAGTTCCTGGCGGTCGACAACGTGGTGAAGGTGATCGAGTGCAACCTCCGGGCGTCGCGCTCCTTCCCCTTCGTCTCGAAGGTCACCGGCACCAACTTCATCCGCGAGGCCGCTCGACGGATGCTGGGCGTGGCGACGCCGACCTCCGTCGAGGCGCTCGACCTCGACTACGTGGCGGTGAAGGCCGCGCAGTTCTCCTTCTCGCGCCTCGCGGGCGCCGACCCCACGCTGGGCGTCGAGATGGCCTCCACGGGTGAGGTCGGCTGCCTGGGCGACGACCTCTCCGAGGCGCTGCTCAAGGCCCTGATCGCCACGGGCTTCAAGGTGCCCAAGCGCGGCGTGCTGCTTTCGCTCGGGCCCGTGGCGGACAAGTACCGCTTCGAGCGCGAGGCCCGCTGGCTGCGGGAGATGGGGCTCACCCTCTACGCGACCCCGGGCACCGCGGACGTCCTGCGGGAGCAGGGCATCCCCTGCGAGGTCGCGTACAAGGAGAGCAACGAGAAGCAGCCCAGCGCGGTCTCGCTGCTCAACAGCGGGCACATCGACCTGGTGATCAACATCCCCCGCTCGTATGACAACCAGGGGATGCCCGACGGGTACCGCATCCGCCGCCGCGCGGTGGACGTCAACGTCCCGCTGCTCACCAACCTCCAGCTCGCCCGAGCCGCCGTCGAGGCGATGCACAAGTATCGCGTCGAAGACCTCAAGCCCCTCGACTGGGGAAGCTACCTCGCCCGCAACGCGCGGGCGTAGCGCCCCTCCCTCCCGATCAGAGCATCGCCCTCCGCACCTCGATCAGCCACGCGTCGAGCTCGGCCTCGTTGCCCGGCGCCTCGGGCAGCGCCGAGGCCTCGTGCGCCTCGTCGAGCCGAAGGATCGCCCCCTCGACCTCCGCCGCCCATCGCGCCCGCTCCCCCTCGGGCAGCACCGCGCGCTCTCCGGCCCGCTTGGCCTCGACCAGCGCGTGCGCGGCGCCCAGCCCGTACTCGTCGAGCAGCGCGGTCACGTCGAGCACCAGCTCGCCGCTGCGCAGCAGGTGGGCGCCGGTCAGGGCGGTGCGCAGCACGTAGAGCAGCTTCTTCGCGGTGGGCGCCTCGTCGAACTCCCGGCGCTGCCCCAGCGCGAAGCCGCGGTAGTGACGGTGTACCCGCCGGCTCAGCGCGCCGCGAGCGAGCGGTCGCAGCGCCTCGAGCCAGGGCGACCCGGCGAGCGGCGTCGCCCCCAGCACCCGCTCGAGGTAGTTGCCGTTGCCCTTCAGGACGCCCGCAAGCACGCCTCCGAGCTCGTTGGAGGTGTAGTCCATCTCGACGCCGTCGAGCACCTCGAGGCGGTCGGCGGGCGCGGCGGAGGGGTGGAGCCCGAGCAGCCTCGCCGTCGGAGCGACGTGGATGGCCTTCAAGTCGACGTCGCTGTCGGGCGACGGGAAGCCGTAGGCGTGCGCCCCGCTCAGCGCCACCACCACGTGACGGCGGAGCGCGCCCTCCCGCTCGATCACCGCCCTCGAGCTCGCTCGCTGGGCCTCCGTGAGCAGCGCCCACGGGGCGGTCATCCCGTCGTCCATACGACCTCCGGAGGCGGCGGCGCCTCGCTGCCCCACGGGCCCTCCTCGCCGAGCACGGCGCGGCGGGCCACCTCGTGACCGATGCGCCGGAGCAGCGCGTCGGCGACGCCCGCGTCGGGGTGGGGCCGCAGCTTCGTCCCACGGCGCGCCTCCTCCAGCGCGGGCGCGAGCGACTCGGCCTCCGCCAGCACCTCGTCGAGCGGGACGCGCCCCTGCTTGATCGCCATGAGCCTCGCTCGAAACTCCCCGGTGGCCTCGAACTCCGGCGCGCCGGTGCGCAGCCACGCCGTCGCGGTCACGATGAGCCGCAGGAGGTTGTAGGCGTTCTTCGGGCGCAGCTCGCGGGGGAGCTCGAGCGCGGCCGGGTCGTCGTGGGCGAAGCGGGCCACCGCCGCGAACTCGTTGGAGGCGACAAGCCCCTGGTCGTGCAGCGAGCGGCACAGCTGCTTCACGTACTGCTTCGCCTGGTGCAGCGCGTCGGCCTCGGTGGGGGTCGCCCTCGGAAAGGCCCCCGCCAGCCGCGCGGAGACCGCGTCGAGAGAGAGCGTCGGGTCGACGCGCAGCCAGCCGAGCACGGCGTCGCGGTGGGCGGCCAGGCGCTGCGACTGCTCCAGTCGCTTGAGCTGGGAGAGGGCGTAGCGCCCGAAGCTCCCGTGGATCTCCGCGGACACCAGCGCGTCGCGCGCCCCCAGCAACCACTCCCCGATGGGGTCGAGCGCCCGCGCCCCGGGGACGAAGAGCATCTCCAGGGTGTTGGGGTCGGCCCGCATCGCCTGGCGCACGGCCTTGTCGGCGCGCCAGTAGGTCGCGCTGCCGTCCGCGCTCACAAGGTCGGCGGGGCCCTCGATCAGGCCAGCGGACCAGGGCAGCGGCAGCGCGAAGATGCCTCGCAGGTCGGTGTCGGACCCTTCGTCCGAGAGCCCCCATGCGCGCGACCCGACGACGGTCTCCAACACCACGCAGCCTCGCAGGGCCGACCACGCGACCTCGCGGCGCTGCGCGAACTGCGCCTGCCCGACCTTGCGAGGGGTGAGCTCTCTCCGGGCGAAGCGCACCGTGCCGACCCCCACCACCAGCACGTCGACCTCGTCGCCCGCGACCTTCACCACGCGCCCGACGGCCCCCTGGGGGACGGTGCGCTCGCCGACGACCCGGTCGACGCGGGTGGTCACCTCGGTGCCGTGAGGCAGCGGGACGGCCTGCGGATCAAGGTGCGCGAGCTGTTGCAGTCGGAGGTCCATGGCTTCGGGTCACCTGTGGGCTGTTGCCGGGCGCCGGAGCGTACGACGGCCGCATCCGTTACGCTGCGCCCCATCCCTACCCGATGCGCCCCTACGCCGCCGTCTTCGCCGCGAGCCTGATCGCGCTCGCTCCGGTCGCCGGGGCCCAGTCGCCGCCTGCGCCGCCGCGGGCGCACGCGTCGTCGTGGCTGGTCCCCATCCTCCACGGCTCGGGATTGTTGCTGGGCCAGCGCGTCGCGGCGATGCGCCTCTGGCCGCACGCCTTCTCCCTTGAGGACGGCACCCGCAACCTCGATCACCTGGGGGTGGCCTACACGCAGCCGCCGGTCTTCGATCACCGTCGTCGCCTCTTCGAGTGGGACGGCGACCGCTGGGAGATCAACTTCTTCGGGCACGGGCTGATGGGCAGCGAGCTCTACCTCCGCGCTCGCCAGTGCCAGCACGGCTTCGCGGCCTCGCTGGCCTTCACCGCCGCGGGCTCGGCGCTCTGGGAGTACGGCGTCGAGGTCTGGAACAGCCGCCCCTCCGTCAACGACCTGCTCTGGACCCCGCTCGGAGGCGCGCTGATCGGCGAGCTGCGCTTCGTGACCTGGGAGCTGGCGGCCTCGCTCCCACCGACGGCGCGGGGCATCGTGCGCGCGTTGGTCGACCCCTTCGGCGAGCTGGAGAGGGCGCTCGGGACGCCCTGCTGAAGTCCCCGGGGGGGGGCTTAGCGATAGACGACGTCGTCGTCGACGGCCCGGTGCGCCTTGAGCAGCGACTCCCAGGTGAGGGGCGCTTCGCCCATCGCCTCGATGAAGGCCCGGGCCTGCTTGATGGCGTCGTCGGAGGCCACCTCGCTGTCGCACGCGATGGCCGCGAGCGAGATGGTGTGCGCCACCCCGGCGACCTCGTCGAGCAGCCGCGCCGTGTCGGGGTCGCCGTCGATGTCTTTCAGGGTCATCAGCACCATCGAGGCGTGCCAGAGGGCGCGGCGCTTCTCCAGGCGGCTGTGCGACGCGAGCTCGACCGCGCTCATCGCCGCGCCCACGCGCAGCTTGCGCTCGCTCCACTGGTAGCCCTGCTCGTCGAAGACCGAGCCGAGCACCGTCTCCATCACCCGAAGCAGGTCTGGAACCCGCTCGGTCAATCGCTGCACCTCGGCCCTGGCAAGACGTTGCATGAGTGGCTCCTCAACCCTCCGGGCGGTGTGCCTCATCCCTCGCCGTAGCGCCAATCGCCTTGGGACATATCCCGACCGTGGTACCTTCCGCGCCCCGTGCGACTCCTCATGCTCCACACCGGCGGAACCCTCATGATGCGCGGCGGAGACCCGACGCCGCTGGTCCCCGACGTCTACACGAGCGACCTGCTGACCGAGCTCCCGGTGCTCAACCGCATCGCCGACATCGAGACGCGCATCCTCTTCAACTACGACTCCAGCGACATGCAGCCGCACCACTGGGTCGAGCTCGGCGCCGCGGTGCACGGCGCCCTCGACGAGCGCCGCGCCGACGGCTCGCGCGCCTTCGACGGCGTGGTGGTGCTGCACGGCACCGACACCATGGCCTACACCGCGAGCGCGCTGGCTTTCCTGCTGCGGGGCCTCGACCGACCGGTGGTGCTGACCGGCGCGCAGCGACCGCTTGCGGAGGTGCGCACCGACGCGCGCTCCAACCTTGTCGACGCCTGCCACCTCGCGACGATGGACATCCCCGAGGTCGGCATCGGCTTCAACGCCAAGCTCCTCCGCGGCTGCCGCGCGGTGAAGATGGACGCCTGGGGGCTCGACGCCTTCGGGTCGCCGTCGTGCCCTCCGCTGGTCACCCTCGGGGTCACCGTCGAGCGCGGCTCGCACGTGCTGCCGGCGCGCCCCCGCCAGGACTTCGACGCGCGCATCGAGCCCAAGGTGCTCGCGGTGCGGGTCTTCCCCGGGCTCGACCCGAAGCTCCTGCTGGGCGCGCTGCGCTCGGGCGTCCGGGGCGTGGTGCTGGAGGGCTACGGCTCGGGCAACATCCCCCGCCTCGAGAACTCGCTGGTGCCCGTGGTGCAGGACGCCGTCGCCAGAGACATCCCCGTGGTGATCGTGAGCCAGTGCGCCCGGGGGGCGGTCGACCTCACCCGCTACGAGGGCGGCGCCGCGGCGCTCGGGGGCGGCGCCATCGGGGCCGGAACGATGACCGCCGAGTCCGCCGTGACCAAGCTGATGCTGGCGCTGGGGAGAGCGGGCGAGGGGAGGCGGCTGGATGCCGCGAAGCGGGCCTTCGCCGAGTCGTGGGCGGGAGAGTTCTAGCGCGTCGGCCGGGCGCGGCTGGGAAGGCCCGCGGAGGGCCGGAGATGCTGCCCCAGCGTACGCGTGGGCGGCGGAGCGCCGTCGGGCGCCTCCTCCTCGAGGAGGTTCTCGACAGAGTCTACGGGGTTGATGAAATCGCCGTCGGGCGCAGCCCCGGGAGGGCCACCGTCAGGCCCGGGCTCATGGATGGCCGGCCGACCGTAGTGGCGTCCGCCCTCCTGGGTGCGCCCGGGATCGAGCTCCGCGGAGGCTCCGTTGCCCTGAAACTCGTCCCTCCCACGCTCCGCGGCGCGCATCGACTGGCCCGCGAGCCCCTGCTTCACGGACGACCCGCCGTGCCCCCCGGGGGCTACGGCGCCGATGTCCTCCGACGTATCCTCGTTCTCGTAGCGTTCTGCTGCCCTCGGCATGATGCACGCTCCTGCGGTGATACGGGCGCGCACCAACGCGCACCCCGCAGCCCCTCGTAGCAAGCCGCGTGCATGCCTCGCGAGGCGCCCCCCCGAGCGGTCGGCGGCCCGGCTCGTCGCGGCATCGCGACACAGGTGCGTCGGCTCTGCCTGTGGTGCTCCCGCGGGCTCTTCCCCAGCGGGGCGAATCGCTGGTCGGCGGTTCGATGTCCGGTGGTAGCGTCCTTGGCCCCGTGGGACGACTCTGGTGGGTGGTGTTGCTGGCGATGGCGGTGCTCTCCTGTCACGGCCGCGCCGCGCCGACGAGCGCACTCGCGAGGGTGCGGGCCGCGGGGGTCTTGCGCTGGGGCGGGGACATCCAGGGCGGCGAGCCCTACGTGTACGAGGACAGCGAGCACGGGGGGCGGCTCACGGGCTTCGAGGTCGACCTCGCCAACGCCCTCGCGCGAGAGCTCGGGGTCCGAGCGCAGTTCGTCCAGAACGACTGGAGCGCCCTGATCCCGTCGCTCGAGCGAGGCACCTTCGACGTGGCGCTCAACGGCCTCGAGGTCACCCCCCAGCGCGTGGGCCGCGTTCGCTTCACGCGCCCGTACTACATCTTCGGCGCCCGGCTGATGGCCCGCCGCGACGACGCCAGCGTGCAGCCCTCGCTGGCCTCGCTGCGCGGCCGGCGGGTGGGCACGCTGGCCAACAGCTTCTCCTCGGAGCTCCTGCGCAACGTCGCCGAGATCGTCCCCTACGAGGGCGTCGAGGAGCCGTACATCGACCTGGTGCAGGGCCGCACCGACGCGGTGCTTCTCGATGACATCATCGCGACCCGCTACGGCGAGCCGAAGCCCGAGCTGCGGGTGGTGGGCGACCTGGCCGACGGGTACTACTCCATCGCCGTGCGCCCGGCCGAGGCAGACCTCCAGCAGGCCCTCGACCAGGCCCTGGGGCGCCTCGTCGCCCGCGGCGAGCTCGAGCGCATCCTGCGCCGCGGCAACATCTGGAACGACCGTCAGCGCCGCCTCGCCGTCTGGTCCGACGGCGACCAGCGGCAGATGCTCGGGACGGCCGCCGCGGGCCAGCGCTTCGGCTGGTCGCACCTGGTGCTATTCGCGAAGGGCGCCTTCATCACCCTGCGCCTCTCGATCCTCGCGATGGCGCTGGCGATTCCGCTGGGTCTCGCGCTCGCGGTGCTGCGGCTCTACGGCCCGGCGCTGCTCTCGCGGCTCGCCGGCGCCTACGTCGAGCTCTACCGCGGCACGCCGGTGCTGCTTCAGCTCTACGTGCTCTACTACGGCCTCGCGCCCGTGCTGAAGCTCGGGGCCTTCCCGGCGGCGGTGCTGGGCCTCGGGATGAACTACGCCGCCTACGAGGCCGAGGTGTACCGCGCGGGCATCCAGGCTGTCCCTCGCGGGCAGATGGAGGCCGCCCTCTCGCTGGGCATGTCGCTCCCGCTGGCGCTGCGCCGGGTGGTGCTGCCGCAGGCCTTCCGCCTGGCGCTCCCGTCGGTGACCAACGACTTCATCGCGCTGCTCAAGGACAGCTCGCTGGTGTCGGTGATCACCGTGGTCGAGCTCACCAAGCAGATGACCATCACCTCGGTGGACATCCGGAGCTGGGCACTGCCGGGCGCCCTCTGCGCGCTGATGTATTTCCTCATGAGCTACCCCCTGTCGCTCCTGGCGCGGCGGCTCGAGGCGAGGCTGGCCCGCTCATGATCGAGGTCCACGAGCTTCGCAAGGTCTACGGAGAGCGGACCATCCTCGGGGGCATCACGGCGACCTTCGAGAGGGGCCAGGTGGTCGCCCTGGTGGGCCCCTCGGGCGGCGGCAAGAGCACCCTGCTGCGCTGCCTCAACGGCCTCGAGTCCTTCGACGGCGGGCGCATCGCCGTCGGCGCGGACGTGCTCCTCCCCGGCGGCGCGAAGGCCAACCGCGCGGCGCTCCACCGGGTGCGCCAGCGCGTCGGGATGGTGTTCCAGCAATGGAACCTCTTCGCCCACCGCACCGCCCTCGGCAACGTCATCGAGGCGCCGGTGCACGTGAAGAAGATGCCCCTCGCGCAGGCTACCGAGCGCGGCCGCGAGCTCCTCGCCCGGGTGGGCCTCTCCCACCGCGAGGGCGCCTATCCCCACGAGATGTCGGGCGGCGAGCAGCAGCGCGTCGCCATCGCGAGGGCCCTGGCCATGGACCCGGAGGCCCTCCTGCTGGACGAGCCCACCAGCGCGCTCGACCCCGAGCGGGTAGGCGAGGTGCTCGACGTGCTGGGCGCCCTGGCCGCCGACGGGCTCACCATGCTGGTGGTCACCCACGAGATGCGCTTCGCCCGCGAGGTGAGCCACCGCACGCTGGTGCTCCACGGCGGGCTCATCATCGAGGACGGCCCTTCGAAGGAGGTCATCGACCACCCGAAGCACGAGCGCACGAGGGCCTTCTTGGGCCTCGACAGGAAGTAGCGGGCGACGCTCACATCATCGAGGGTCGATCGGCGATGAGGAAGGGCGCCTCGACCCACTCGCCCTCGCTGAAGACGAAGAGCTTGTGGTCGTCGACCACGCCCCCCGCGCGGACGCTGGTGACGAGGTAGACCACCGGCAGCACCGGGGTGCCGTCCGGGGCCGCCACGAGCTGATCCTCCTTGGAGAAGTACGCGCCGCAGTCGCAGTGCGAGTGATAGATCACCTTCACCGGGACGCCGCCCGCGTCGCCGTCTTCGAGGGCGCGCTGCATCAGCATCCCATCGATGATGTAGGCGTCCCTGGAGGTGCGCGGATAGGTCTCCGGGTCGAGCTTGTGGTAGCGGTCGGCCAGGTTGGCGACGCGCCGCCCGGAGGTGATGGCCCGCGGGTCGCCCGCCGGGCCGGAGAGCAGCCCGCACGACTCGCCGGGGTACGCCTCGCGCGCGTGCGCATCGACGTCATCGAGGATGTCTTGCGGAATCACCAGGTCGCCCAAGAGCCATCGACGAGTGCGCATCGCGGGTATATCCCTCTCACCAGGTGTAGAAACGCTCCCACTTCAACGGCAGGAAGTACCGGTCTCCGCGGTCGCATAGGATGGTCACGACGCAGCCTGGTTCGCCACGGGCCGAGAGCGATCGCGCGATGGACCACGCCGCGAAGACGTTGGCCCCGGCGCTGTGACCGACGTGCACGGCCTCCTCCTCCCAGAGGCGGTCGGTCATGTCCCAGCCGTCCTCGGTGGTGATCCACATCGTCTCGTCGGGGAGGGTTCCGTCGTAGATGGGCGGCACCAGCGAGCTGGGCAGGTGCTTGAGGCCCTCCAGACCATGGAGCGCATCGGCGGGCTGCACGGCCACGCAGCGGATGGGGCGGTGGTGCTCCTTCAGCCGACGGGTGGTGCCCATCATGGTGCCGGTGGTCCCCAGGCCCGTGACGAAGTGGGTGATGCGGTCGCCCACGTCGGCCAGGATCTCCACCCCGGTGGTGAGGTAGTGCGCGCCCGGGTTGCTCGGGTTGGAGTACTGGTCGGGGTAGTAGTACCGGTCGGGGCTCTCCGCGACGAGCTTGCGGGCGAGGCGAATCGCGCCGTCGCTGCCCTCCAGCGGGTCGGAGAAGATGATCTCGGTGCCGAAGGCGCGGGTGATGTCCTTGCGCGCCTGGGACACGTTGGAGGGCATCACCAGCGTGACGCGGTAGCCGAGCGCCGCGCCCACCAGGGAGTACGCCACGCCGGTGTTGCCCGAGGTGGAGTCGATCAGGATCTTGTCGCGGGTGAGGTCGCCGCGGCGCAGGGCGTCGGTGAAGATCTGCCGAGCCGCCCGGTCCTTCACCGAGCCGCCCGGGTTCTGGAACTCCATCTTGGCGTAGATCTCCACGCCGGGCGTGTCGCGCTCCAGGGCGCGCAGCCGGAGCAGGGGCGTGTTGCCCACCGCGTCGAGGATGGAGTCGAGTCTCTTCGGACGAAGCATCAGCCGCTCAACCGCGCCAGGAGTCCCTCCGGCATCGCCCTCGGTGCTTCACCGAGGACCCGCCGAGCCGCCTCGATGCTCGCCCACGCAGCCACCGCCCGGCTCGTCGCGTCCGGCACCGCCACCTCGATCGCAGCGTCGTCCGAGACCGTGCCGCCCGCGCGTCGGTGCGCCTCGTCCAGCAGCGCGCTGCCCGGGACGAAGCGCACCGCGGTCGCTCCCAGGCGACGCTGACCGTCGGGGCCGAACTCGGGCAGCGCGATCTGCCGGCCGAAGCGCGCGTAGTCGACGGGCGCGTCGCTCATCCGCCCGCGATCGCCGGGACGATGGTCAGCGTGTCGGTGTCCTTCACGGGGGTGTTGAGCCCGTCAAGGAAACGAACGTCGTCTTCATTGAGATAGAGGTTCACGAAGCGGCGGATGCCCCTGGCGTCGAGCAGCCGGTCCTTGATGCCGGGGTGAGCGCCCTCCAGGTGGTCGATGAGCTCGCCCACCGTTGCGCCCGTACCGCTGACCTCTTCCTTGCCCGCCGTCAGGGTCCGAAGCTGCGTCGGAACCCGCACCGTGATCGCCATCGAGAGCCTCCTTGAGGGGCGCCGTCGCCCGCGCGTTCAATAAACTGAAAGCACCGATAGGTCCAGTAGAACCCTCATCGCTCGCCGCACAGCGGACAGTCGCTCCGGCGGGGGAAGCGCGTGCTCCGGAAGGTCTGGTTCCAGCCGTCGTAGCGCGCAAGGTTGCCCGCCGTGGAGCGGTCGCCGCGGAGCAGTCGCAGCGCGTCGGCGGCCATGAGCGCGCCGATGACCGAGGTGACGGGGCCGTACACCCCGGCGATGGCGCAGTTGGTCATCTCCTCGTCGGGCAGCTCCTCGAAGACGCAGCGGTAGCAGGCGCCGTCGCCCCAGGACACCGGCAGCACCGTGCCGTGCCACGCGACGCACGCCCCATGGACCACCGGCACCCGAAGCCCCGCCGCCGCGTCCGCCGTCAGGAACTTCGTCGGCAGGTTGTCGCTCCCCTCGACGATCGCCGCCACCCCTCGCAGCAGTTCCTCCGCGCTCTCGGGCACCAGGTGCTCCGCCCTCGTCTCCACCCGCGCTCCGGGAGCGATCCTCGCAAGGGCGTCCCGGGCGGCCTCCACCTTCCGCCGCCCGACGTCCGCGTCGGTGAAGAGCACCTGCCGATGGAGGTTGGATCGCTCGACGGAGTCCTCGTCGATGAGCCTGAGCGCGACGCCCGCCTCGGCGAGCGCGAGGGCCGCCGGGCAGCCGAGGCCCCCGACGCCGACCACGGCCACGACCGGGCTCATCCTACGAGAGCGTCCTGGGCGAAATAGGTGTCGAGCGAGAAGTACCGCTCGCCGGTGTCGCAGAGCACCGTGACCACCACGGCCTCCGGGGGCAGCGCCTCGGCCAGCCTGCACGCCGCGAAGACGTTGGCGCCCGAGGAGATGCCCACCAGCAGGCCCTCCTCGCGGGCGAGGCGCTGCTTCATCCGCCAGGCGTCCTCGTCGGAGACCGTCTCCACCGCGTCGACCACGCCCGGGTCGTAGTTGCTCGGGACGAAGCCCGCCGCGATGCCCTGGATCTTCGTCGGCCCCCGCTCTCCCCGCGAGATGGTGGCGCAGGCCTCGGGCTCCACCGCGACGATCCTCACGGGCACGTCCCTCTTGCGCAGGGCGCGACCGACGCCGGTGATGGTGCCTCCGGTGCCCACGGCCGCGACGAAGGCGTCGACCCTGGGGAAGGCGGCGGCGATCTCCTCGCCGGTGCTCGTCTCGTGCACCGCGGGGTTGGCGGGGTTGTCGAACTGCTCGGGCATGAAGGCCCCCGGGGTGTTGGCCACGATGTCCCGGGCGCGAGCGATGGCGCCGTCGAGCTGTTCGGCCTCGGGCGTGAGCACCACCTCGGCGCCGTAGGCCTTGAGGAGCGCGCGGCGCTCGAGCGACATGCTCTCGGGCATGGTGATCACCAGCCGCAGCCCGCGGGCCTTGCAGGCGAGCGCGAGGCCGATGCCCGTGTTGCCGCTGGTCGGCTCGACCACGGTCCCGCCGCGAGCGATCGCCCCGCGCGCCAGGGCGTCGTCGAGCATGGCGACGGCGATGCGGTCCTTCACCGAGCCGCCGGGGTTCTGCTGCTCGAGCTTCACCCAGACCTCGGCGCCGCCGGGCGCAGGGATCTTCCGCAGCCGAAGGGCGCTGGTCGCGCCCACGAGGTCCATCAGCGATTCGACGATTGCCACGGAGACGGTGTGTTCTGCAGAGGGCGGGGTGTTGTCAACGGCGACGCGTGACGGGGCTAACGCTCCTCGCCGAAGAGCAGCGCGCGGGTGAGGCGCTCGGAGTCCTCGATCACCGCGGCGCGGCGCAGCACGAGCCGCCGGGCGTCGATGGCCTCGGTCACCGCCGCTATCCAGGCGCGCAGCCTCTCGTCGTCGCGAAGCCCGTCGGCCCAGGAGAGCTCGAGCTTCACCGCCGTCGACGGCGCCGCGGTCCGCGAGCCTTCGTTCAACGCTCCGACCTGCTCGGCCGCGGCGGCGAGCGCGTCGGCCCGATCGCCGGGGAGCGCCTCGAAGCCCTCGCCGAGCAGGGTCGGCGGAGCGGCCGCGGGAAGGGTCCTTCGCACTGCAGCGAGCGAGGTCCCATCCCTCGGGTCGACCGCGTCGGGCACCAGCGCGAGCAGCGGATCGAGCGCGAAGGTGCGCTCTCTCAGCCCCTGGTGGGGCACCGTGAGCCCGGCACCGTCGCAGAAGAGGGACTCGTGCCAGAGCAGGTCGAGGTCGAGGGTGCGCGCCCCCCAGCGCTCTCGGCGCTCGCGACCGAGGGCGCGCTCGATGTCGAGGCAGAGCTCGAGCGCCGAGGCGAGGCGTCCGTCGAAGTCGAGCGCGAAGGCTGTGTTGAGGTAGTCGGGCTGCGGCGGACCCATCGGGGCGGTCTCCCAGACCGGGGCGACGCGTATGTCGGCGACCCCGAAGCGATGGGCCACGAGGTCGCGGGCCGCGCGGAGTATCGAGCGTCGACCGCCGAGGTTGGTGCCCGCGCCGATCACCAGGGTGGAGCCGCTCATCGACCGCACTCTACCGTTCGCCGAGCCGGGAGAGCCCAGGCGCCCGGACTGTTCCTTGACCGGGGCGATGCGGGGTGTGGGAATGCGCGGCATGAGCAAGGTTCTTGTCACCGGGGGAGCGGGGTTCATCGGACACCACGTGGCGACGGCGTGGCGCAGGCGCGGCGCCGAGGTGGTGGTGCTCGACAGCCTTCGCACGGGCAAGCGGGAGAACCTCTCGCACATTCCCGCGGAGGGTGGACTCACCTTCATCGAGGGGAGCATCACCGACCCTGCGACGGTGAGGCGCGCGATGGAGGGCTGCTCGGTGGTGCACCACCTTGCCGCGCAGGTGAGCGTGCCGGAGTCGATGGAGCACCCGCTGGAGTGTGTGGAGATCAACGTCCACGGGACGCTCAACGTGCTCGACGCCGCGAAGGCCGCGGGCGTGTCGCGGGTAGTCTTCTCCAGCAGCGCCGCGGTCTACGGCGACGACCCCCGGAGCCCCAAGACCGAGGACATGACCCCGGCTCCGAAGTCGCCCTACGGCATCACCAAGCTCGACGGAGAATATTACCTGAGGATGTATGCCGAGGCCCACGGCGTGCCCACCGTGAGCCTCCGATACTTCAACGTCTTCGGCCCTCGGCAGGACCCGCGCAGCGTCTATGCGGCGGCGGTCCCGATCTTCATCGAGCGGGCGCTCGCGGGCTCGGACATCACCATCTTCGGCGACGGCGAGCAGACCCGAGACTTCGTCTACGTGGGCGACGTGGTGGCGGCCAACCTGCTTGCGGCGACCTCCGACCGGGCGGGCCTCGGGGAGGTCTTCAACGTCGCCCAGGGAGGGCGCATCACCATCAACGAGCTGGCCCAGACCATCGTGAGGGTGACCGGCAGCCGCTCGGCGATCGTCCACGCCCCGGAGCGGGCGGGTGACATCCGTCACAGCCAGGCCTCCATCGCGCGCATCGTGGAGGGCCTCGGCTTCGCGCCGCAGACCTCGCTGGAGCAGGGGCTGCGCTCGTGCCTCTCGCCGGGCTGAGCGAGACCGCGCTCGCTCCGGGCGGCCACCTGCGGCATGATGCGGGGGAGTATGTTCCGTCGAGGCCATAGACACGGCGAGAGTCACCCCGGGGGGCCCTACCGCTCCCCCGGTCAGGCTCCCGACGAGCTCGGCGCCGTCACACCGTCGATGTCGTACTTCATCGACGCGATGATGGTGCTGGTCATCGCGCTCACGGTGCTCACCATCGGGCAGTGGTCGTCGCTGGTCGAGCAGGCGGCCCGGCGGTTCATGGGCTTCTGATGGCGCCGCGCATCGTGGTGGGAATGAGCGGCGGGGTGGACTCGTCCGCGGCGGCGGCGATGCTCCAACGCGAGGGCTGGGAGGTCATCGGCGTCACGCTGCACCTGTGGGACTACGTCCGCGAGGGGCACCAGGGTCGCTGCTGCGCCCCGGAGGATCAATACGACGCCGCCCGCGTCTGCGAGACCCTCGGCATCGCGCACTACACCTTCGATCGCCGCTCGCTCTTCCGCGAGAAGGTGGTCGACCGCTTCGTGGAGGACTACGCAGCGGGCCGTACGCCGAGCCCATGCGTGCGCTGCAACGAGTCGGTGAAGCTCGGTCCGCTGTGGGAGATCGCCTCCCGGCTGGGCGCCGAGGCGGTGGCGACGGGCCACTACGCGAGGCTCTCGACCGACGGGGAGGGCGTCGACCTTCGCGCCGGCGCCGACGCCTCGAAGGACCAGTCGTACTTCCTCTGGGCCGCGCCGATGGAGGCCCTTCGCCGGCTTCATCTCCCGCTCGGCGGGATGTCGAAGCCCGAGGTGCGCGCCCTCGCGGCGGAGGCGGGGCTCGCCAACGCCGACAAGCCCGACTCGGTGGACCTGTGCTTCCTCGAAGGCGAGGCGTACCCGGCGTTCATGGCGCGGCGCGGCGCATCGAGCGCCCGCCCCGGCACCATCGAGACCGTAGGCGGGGAGGTGGTGGGTCGGCACGACGGCGTGCACGCGTTCACGCCGGGGCAGCGCAAGGGGCTCGGCGCGGGCGGCAGGCCCCGATATGTGTTGAAGATCGTGCCCGAGCGCTCGGCGGTGATCGTGGGCGACGACGCCGAGACGCGCGGCGGCGGAGCGACGCTGGAGGGCTTCCGCTGGCTCTGCGAGGCGCGGCCCGAGCGGGTGAGGGCGCGCATCCGGTACCGGCACCAGGGGGTCGACGCGGCGCTGGAGCACGACGGCGGGGCCACGGCCCGGCTGCGCTTCGAGGCCCCGCAGCGGGGCGTGGCGCCGGGTCAGGCGGCGGTTCTGTACGTGGGCGATCGGGTAGTCGGCGGGGGATGGATCTCGGAGGTCGCGTCGTGAGGATGCACGCGCTCGGGCTGGTGGCGCTCGCTGGATGCAGCGTGGGCGAGGGGGTCGGAGAGGTCCGCGGCCCGCTGCACGTCGGGCTGTGCGAGGTGTCGACCGAGCTCTTCGACCTGAGGCCGACCTTCTTCGGCGGCGACTTCCACGACGGCAGCCTGGTCATCCGCGTGGCCCGAGGGGGCGAGACGGCGGAGTTCAGCGACGAGTTTGCGTGGCGCATCAACGACACGTCCTACGTCGCGGCGCACCTCAACGAGCGCATCCCGGTGGGGCCCGCGGGCGTGGCGCCCGTGCAGGCGACCTTCCGCCCCAACGCCTCGTGCGGGCGCATCGACATCGCGCGCTACGCCCCCACGGTGGCCCTCGAGGCGATGAGCGGGTACGTGATCTTCAGCGCGATCTACCGGGGAGACCCCAACGCCGACGCGACGCTCCGGCTGACGGAGGTCACTCAGTTCTCCGTCGAGCTCCGCGACCCGCGACCGGTTCGGGACACCAACCCCTCGCGAGACCCCATCGGACCGGCCATCCGTGAGCCGAGGGTGCTCACCGACAGCTACGGAGAGTTCGAGGGCTTCTTCCGCTTCTATTTCGTCCGCGGCCGCCCTGCACAGCGATTCCAATGAAAGAACAGATCGTCACCATCGACGCGCTCACGGCCTCGGGCGACGGCGTCGCTCGCATCGGCGACGCGCTGGTACGGCTCGAGAACACGCTCCCCGGGGAGCGCTGGCTCGTCCGCCGCGAGGGCGGCGCCTGGGTGCCCACGGAGAGGGAGGCGGAGGCCGAAGGGAGGGTGCAGCCCGGCTGCGAGGCCTTCGGGCGCTGCGGCGGATGCACCTGGCAGCACGCCTCGGCCGCGGTGCAGCAGGCCGCTCGCCTCGATCGCATCCGGCGCGCTCTTCCCCCTGCGCTGCGCGCGATCCCCATCGGGTACGTCCCGAGCGACGTCGCCTACGGCTACCGCACCCGCGCCCGGCTCCACTGGATCACCCCGGGCAAGCACACCTACCTCGGCTTCCTGGGCAGGCGCTCCAGCAACGTGGTCGACCTCGCCGGGTGCCCCGTGCTGGTGCCCTCGCTCGACGCGGCGATGCCCGCGCTCCGTGAGGCGGTGACGGCGCTGGGCGGTCGCGGCGAGGTCTCGCTCGCGCTGGGCGAGGGCGGCCGTCCCGTGGCGAGCCTCCGGCCCGAGCGCCCGCTCGACGAGCGCGGCTACGCGGTGGGGCGCGCGCTGCTGGCAAGGGGCTTCGCCGGGGTGGCGCTCTGGACGCCGGGCGCGACGGCTCCCGCGTTGGAGGGAGACCCGAGCCCGGTGCAGGTCGGCGGCGACGGGCTGCCGCTGCGCGCGGGCATCGGGGGCTTCGGGCAGGCGCACGGCTCGCTCAACGCCTCGCTCGCGGCCTACGTCGACGAGGAGGCCCAAGCCGCGGAGCGCTCGGTGGTGGAGCTGTACGCGGGCGCAGGCAACCTCACGGTGCGGCTGGCCCGCAGCGCGAGGGCGGTGACGGCGGTGGAGTCCGACCGCGACGCCGTGGAGGCGTTGAGGCACAACGTCGCCGCGCGAGGCCTGGCGAACGTGAAGGTCCACCAGGAGGCCGTCGAGGCGCGCACGAGGCCGTGGAAGGCCGACGTGGTGCTGCTCGACCCGCCGCGCTCCGGGGCGAAGGAGGCCTGCACGCTGCTGACGTCGTCGCCGGTGCGCCGGGTGGTCTACGTGTCCTGCGACCCGGAGAGCCTCGGGCGCGACCTGCTGACCCTCTCGGCGAAGTACTCCCTCGTCCGACTCACGGCCTTCGAGATGTTCCCGCAGACGGCGCTGGTGGAGGTCGTCGCGACGCTCGCCCGTGCCGGGTCGGGGCGGTAGCCTTCGACGGTGAAGACCATCGCGGGCAGGGAGTTCGATTCGGAGCGGGCGCGGTATGCGCTTCGGCACGCCTGCGAGGACTGCGTGTTCTTCGTGGCCGAGACCGGACGCTGCGCCAACGGCTACCCCAACGCCATGCACCGTGACGCCGCCTTCGGCCCCGAGGGCGCTGGCGACGGAACCTTCTGCAAGGACTTCGAGCTCCTGTGAGCGCCAACGCCACGGGGGTCGAGCTCGCGCTGCGGCGGGCCATCGCCTTCGCCTCACGCCAGCGCCTCTTCGCTCCGGGCGACCGGGTGCTGGTCGGCATGGGGTCGGACTCCGCGAGCCTCGGTCTGCTGGGGCTCCTCACTCACGCGAGGGCGTCGCTGGGCCTCGGGCAGATCGCCGTGGCCGCGGTGGAGCGAAGGCTCGACGAGGAGTCCGACGACGCCGAGCAGGTGGCCGACCTCGGGCGCCTCGCGCGTCAGCTGGGCCTGACCTTCCACGCCGTGCGACCGGCCGCGAAGGGCCGTCGGGTGCGGGTGCTCGACGAGCTCCGAAGGCTTGCGACGGAGCAGGGGCACACCCGCATCGCGCTGGCCCCCACGCGCGACGACGACGCAGCGCGCGTGCTCTGGGAGCTGCTGCGCGGCCGGGGGATGACGTCCATCCGCGGGCTCGCTCCGCGCGTCTCCGGCGGGGTGGTGAGGCCGCTGCTGGCGCTCGAGCGATCCGAGGCGGCTTCGCTGGCTGCGCTCCTGGGCGTCGAGCTGCCCGCGTCACCGCCCGAGCTCCCCGACCCCACGAGAGACCGTCTCCTGCCGGCGCTGGAGGCGACGATCCTGCCGCGGCTGCGGGCGCTCACCCCGGGGTCCTCGGCGGCGCTCGCGGGCCTCGGTCGAGAGTCTCGACGCATCCAGCGGACGTTCGCCCGGGACGCCGATGCGCTGGTGAAGGCGAGCTCCCCGGCGCCCGCTGCCGATCAGCTGGAGCTCGATGCCGGGACGCTTCTGGGGCCTCGAGGTCCGTGGGTCGCGAGAGCCGCCCTCCGCGCGGTGTGCCCGGCGGCGGACCCTTCGCACCTTCGACACGACGCTCGGGCCCTCGCTCGCGCGGTGCTCCACCCGCGAGACCTCGCGAGGGCGGAGGCCCTGGTGCTCCATGGCGCGACGGCGACGTTGGACGCACGCTCAGGCAGGGTGCTGCTCCGTCGTCGAGCGCTCCGAGGCGGATGAGAATTCCGGTGACGGCCTTGAAAATGCCCTGAGACCGCTGGCGTTCAGGGATTTGCGATGTAGGCTGACCGTCACAATTTACAAGAGGTGATCGTGAAGCAATCGCACAAGACCCTGCTGCTGTGGGGTTTCCTCGCCGTGATGTTCCTTCTTCTCTGGAAGGTCTTCATGGGCGCTCAGACATCCCATGAGGTGGCCTTCAGCGAGTTCATGAACGACGTGCGGCAGCACCACGTCGTCGATGTTCGCTTGAAGGAGCGAGACATCACCTACCGGCGTCAGCTCCCCAACGGCACCGTCGAGGTGCGCGAGACCCTCGCGCCGGCGAACTGGGACCTCCAGCGGGAGATCCTGGCGAGCTCCGACCCGCAGCACCCGATCCGGGTGCAGAACGAGAAGGACGAGGGCTCCGGGCTGCTCACCAACGTGCTGGTGACCTGGCTGCCGATGGTCTTCCTTTTCGCGATGTTCGTGTTCTTCATGCGCCAGCTCCAGTCGGGCGGCGGCAAGGCGATGAGCTTCGGGAAGTCCCGCGCCCGCCTCGTCAACGACGGCAACAACCGCGTGACCTTCGCGGACGTGGCAGGCATCGAGGAGGCCAAGGACGAGGTCGAGGAGATCATCGCCTTCCTCAAGGACCCGAAGAAGTTCCGTCGGCTGGGCGGTCGCATCCCCAAGGGCGTGCTGCTCGCGGGCGCTCCCGGCACCGGCAAGACGCTGCTGGCGCGCGCCATCGCCGGCGAGGCGGGCGTGCCCTTCTTCACCATCTCGGGCTCAGACTTCGTCGAGATGTTCGTGGGCGTCGGCGCCTCCCGGGTGCGCGACCTCTTCGAGCAGGGCAAGAAGAACGCCCCCTGCATCATCTTCATCGACGAGATCGACGCCGTCGGTCGGCACCGCGGCGCGGGCATGGGCGGCGGTCACGACGAGCGCGAGCAGACCCTCAACCAGCTCCTGGTGGAGATGGACGGCTTCGACGCCAACGAGGGCGTGATCATCATCGCTGCCACCAACCGCCCTGACGTGCTCGACCCGGCCATCCTGCGCCCCGGGCGCTTCGACCGACGCATCACCGTGCCGCGCCCCGACGTGCGGGGCCGCGAGGAGATCCTGCGGGTGCACACTCGCAAGGTGCCGCTGGCGCCGGACGTCGACCTCGCGATCATCGCGCGCTCGACCCCTGGCTTCGCGGGCGCCGAGCTGGAGAACCTCATCAACGAGGCGGCGCTGCTCGCCGCCCGTCAGGACAAGGACGTGGTCTCGATGATCGACGTCGAGCTCGCCAAGGACAAGGTCCTGATGGGCGTGGCGCGTCGCAACATGGTGATGAGCGACGAGGAGAAGGAGACCACGGCGTGGCACGAGGCCGGCCACGCGGTCACCTCGCACTTCGTCGAGGGCAACGACCCGGTGCACAAGGTCACGATCATCCCGCGCGGCCCGGCCCTCGGCGTGACCATGAGCCTCCCTGTCGAAGACCGCTACACCATGACCGAAGACCAGGCCCTGGCCCGCATCGCCATGATGCTGGGCGGCCGGGTCGCCGAGGAGCTGACCTTCAAGAAGGTCACCACCGGCGCCTCGGATGACATCAAGCGCGCGACGAGGCTCGCCCGCCGGATGGTCTGCGACTTCGGCATGAGCGAGAAGATCGGCCCGGTCTTCCACGGCGAGAGCGAAGACCAGCCCTTCGTGGGCCGCGACTTCGGCGGCGCCGGTCGCGAGTACAGCGAGCAGACCGCGGTCGAGATCGACTCCGAGGTGCGGCGCATCATCCGAGAGCAGCAGAACCGGACGCGCGCCGTGCTCACCGAGCACCGCGACGCCCTCGAGCGCCTCGCCCACGCGCTGCTCGACCGCGAGACCCTCGACGCCGAGGAGATCCTGGCCTGCTTCGAGGGGCGCCCGCTCCCCGCGCGCGCCCGCCCGGTGATCCCCTCGTGGTCCGAGCGTCGTGAGCGCAAGGACAGCGGCGGCCGGCCCGCCAAGGTCACCAGCATCTTTCCCCCTCCGCGAGGCGTGCCCTCCGGCGCCTGATCCCCCTTCCGGCTCTCCTCCGCGGTATTGACCCTACGACGAATGCCGCGCCCCCCCGTCCAGCTCCGAAGCACCACCTGGGACTGGTCCCGCCCCTACCTCCTCGGCGTCCTCAACGTCACGCCCGACTCCTTCTCGGACGGCGGGCGCTACGCCAGCGTGAGCGCGGCCGTCGACCGCGCCGCCGCGATGGTCGCCGAGGGAGTCGACGCCATCGACGTGGGCGGAGAGAGCACCCGCCCGGGGGCGCCGCCGGTCTCCGCGGAGGAGGAGCTGGCGCGGGTCATCCCGGTCATCGAGGCGCTCGCCGCGCGCTTCGCCCAGCCCGTCTCCATCGACACGACCAAGTCCGCCGTGGCCCGCGAGGCGCTCTCGGCGGGAGCGAGCATCCTCAACGACGTCGCCACCGGCGACGCCCCGGAGGCGCTCGGCGCGGTGGCCGCAGAATACAACGCCATGTATGTCGCGATGCACGCCCGGGGCGTCCCGGCGACCATGCGGTCGCTCGCGCACTACGGAGACGTGGTCGCGGAGGTCTGCGCGGAGCTTCACGCCTACGTCGGCCGGGTGCTCGCCGCAGGGGTCGCCCCGGAGCGGCTGGTGGTCGACCCGGGCCTCGGCTTCGCCAAGACCGCCGCCCACTCGCTCGCGCTGCTCGCAGACCTCGCGGCGCTGCGGGCCCTCGGATACCCTGTGTGCGTGGGCGCCTCGCGCAAGAGCTTCCTCGTCGCCGACGAGGCCCATCCCGCGGGGTGGGCGAGGGACGACTCCGCCGCGGCCGACCGCCTCGGCGGCACCGCCGCGGTGGTGGCGCTCTCGGTGTCCCAGGGCGCGGAGATCCTGCGGGTCCACGACGTCGGGGTGATGCGGCAGGCGGCGAGGGTCGCCCACGCCATCGCGCTCCGTAGCGGAGGCGACCTTGCGCGATGAGTGGCTGCAGGTGCTGCTCCGCCGCGCGCCGCTCGAGCTCCTGCGTGACGCCGTCGACATCACCGTGGTGGCCTACGCCATCTACCGCATCCTGCTGCTGGTCCGAGGCACGCGCGCGGCGCAGGTGGGGCAGGGGCTGCTGCTGATCGCGGTGGTCTACGCCATCTCCCAGCGCCTGGAGCTCATCACCACCTTCACCCTCCTCGACCGCTCGCTCACGTCCTTCCTGGTGTTCGTGGTGGTGATCTTCCAGGCCGACATCCGGCGCGCGCTGATGCGCGTGGGCGACCGCCCCTTCTTCCTCCGGTGGCGCAAGCCCGTCGACGCGCCCGCCGTGGAGGAGGTCATCGCCGCCGCGGAGGGCCTCGCGGCGAGGCACATCGGCGCGCTCTTCGTCTTCGAGCGCGACGCGAGCGTCGATGACTTCGTCTCGCAGTGCACCAACCTCGACGCCGAGCTCTCCACCGCGCTGCTGTTCACGATCTTCCTCCCCAGCCAGGACAACCCCCTGCACGACGGCGCGGTGATCATCCGCAACGGGCGCATCGCCGCCGCGGGCGCGGTGCTCCCGCTCACCGGCAGCGGCACCCTCGACCGGCAGCTCGGCACCCGCCACCGCGCAGCCCTCGGCATCTCCGAGGAGACCGACGCGGCAGTGGTCGTCGTGAGCGAGGAGCGCGGCGAGATCTCCCTCTGCTTCAACGGCAACATCGTCCGCGGCCTCGACACCAAGACTGCCCGGCAGGCCCTCTACGGGGTGCTCTACTCCAAGCGCCAGGCCGCGGCGCTGCTCCGCGAGGCCGGGCAGGCCGAGCGAGAGGGGCGCACCTCCCGTCGGCCCCCACCGCCGCCGCCGCGCTCTGGCGTGCGACCCGTGCCGAAGGGCGAGGGCGAGCAGGGCCCCCGCGCGGGCGGAGACGAGCGGTGAACATCGGCTCGCGACTCGCCGCGGCGCGCGCCCTGGTGCTGGAGAACTTCGGCTACAAGTTCGCCTCGCTGGCGATCTCCGTGACCCTCTTCATGGTCTTCCGGGGCGCCGGGGCGGTGCAGCGCAGCGTCGACGTCCCGATCACCGCGGTGCTGCCAGCGGCGTACGCGGGCAACTCGGTGCTGATCACGCCGCTGCCCGAGCGCGTCCGGCTGACCGTGCGAGGCACGCCCTCGGTGGTCGCGCCGCTGCGGGGCGACGAGATGGGTCCCGTGCAGATCGACCTCCGCGACGGGCGCCGTCGGCGGGTCTACCTCGACCGCTCGTTGATCAACCTGCCCGCGGGCGTCGATTTCGTGGGCTTCAGCCCCCCGAGCATCGACCTGCGCTGGGACTCGCTGGTCACGCGGCCGCTCGCAGTGCGCGCGAGCGTGGTCGGCAACACCGCGCCGCGGTCGCACATCACCGCGGTGAGCGTGGAGCCCGAGCGGGTGCAGGCGCGAGGCCCGTCGCTGGCGCTCGAGGCCCGTGACGTGGTCCACACCGTCGCGGTCGACGCGTCGGGCCTGTCTCCCGGGCGCTACGAGCGGCGGGTCCCGCTCGAGGCTCCTCACGACGGCGTCGACTACAGCATGGCGCAGGTGCGCGTGACCTTCGAGGTCGAGCCGCTCATCGGCGAGCGGCGCTTCGAGCGGCTGCCGGTGACCGTGCGTGGCCTCCCCCGAGGGGCTCCGCGCCTCGAGGCGCGGCCGCCGGTGGTGGCCGTGGTGGTCACCGGTGACCCGGAGCTCCTGTCCGGGCTGCTGCCGTCGCAGATCGTCCCGGTCGCGACGGCCCCGGACACGGCGCCGATCCGCGTGGCGACCGAAGCGAGGGTGCAGACGGTGACGCTGCGCGAGGGGCTGACGGCGGTGGTCGAGCCGCCGCAGGTGCTGCTGGTGCCGACGCGCGGGCCTTGAGCGCATGCCGTCACCCGGGCACCTCGCGACTGGGGTAAGGTCCGCGCGATGGTCAGGTCACACCGCTCCGCAGGCGAGGCTTCATCGCCCGCGACTCGCAAGCTCTTCGGCACCGACGGCATCCGAGGTGTCGCCAACGAATACCCGATGACGCCGGAGATCGCGCTCCGCGTCGGCGCCGCGATGACCTGGTGGTCGTCCCGGGGCGGGCGCGCCGCGCGCATCGTGATCGGCAAGGACACGCGCCTCTCGGGCTACATGCTCGAGACCGCGCTCGCCGCCGGCGTCTGCGCCCAGGGCGGGCGCGTGCTGCTCACCGGTCCGCTCCCGACGCCTGCCATCGCCTACATCGTGCAGTCGATGCGCGCCGACGCGGGGGTGGTCATCTCCGCCTCGCACAACCCGTACATGGACAACGGCATCAAGCTGTTCGGCGCCGACGGGTTCAAGCTCCCCGACGCCGCGGAGGCGGAGATCGAGGCGCTCATGGACGACCCCCGGCTCATGACCGGGCGGCGCACCGACCTCGGGGTCGGCCGCGCGGAGAAGATCGAAGACTCCCGCGGGCGCTACATCACCTACGTCAAGGGGACCTTCCCCCGGGCGCTGCGCCTCGACGGTCTGCGCGTGGTGGTCGACGGCGCCCACGGCGCGGCCTACCGCGTCGCCCCGCTGGTCTTCTCCGAGCTGGGCGCCGCGGTGACCGCCATCGGCGTGAAGCCCAACGGCCGCAACATCAACGACCGCCACGGGGCGCTCTTCCCCGAGACGCTCGCGGCGGAGGTCATCCGTCGCAAGGCCCACCTCGGCATCGCGCTCGACGGCGACGCCGACCGCCTGATCGTCGTCGACGAGAAGGGCCAGGTCGTCGACGGCGACGCGATCATGTCCATCTGCGCCCGGCGCATGCAGCAGCAGGGATCGCTCGCCAAGGACACGGTCGTCGCCACGGTGATGTCCAACCTGGGGCTTGAGCGCGCCCTCGCGGCCATGAAGGTCTCGCTGGTGCGCACCGCCGTCGGCGACCGCTACGTCGTCGAGGCCATGCGCGCCAGCGGATACAACTTTGGCGGCGAGCAGTCGGGGCACCTGGTGTTCCTCGACCACGCGACCACGGGCGACGGGCTCATCGCCGCGATGCAGGTCACCGCCGCGATGGTGACCTCCGAGAGGCCCCTGAGCGAGCTGGCCGCGGGGGCCATGCAGCGGGTTCCGCAGGTGCTGGTGAACACCACCCTCAAGGCGCGGCGGCCGCTGGAGGACATGCCGACGACGCGCGCCCTCGTGAGGGCCGTGGAGAAGGCGCTCGGGTCCGAAGGCAGGGTGCTCGTGCGCTGGTCGGGCACCGAGCCCAAGCTACGGGTGATGATCGAGGGGCCCAACGAGGCGACCATCCAGCGGATGGCCCAGGAGATCGCCGAGGCCGCGGGCAAGGAGATCGGCTGAGCGTGCGGACATGTCTGGTCTGGTGCTGCGTGGCCTTCGGGCTGGTGGGGTGCACCCGTCCGCCGCGGTCCCTGCCGGCGCCTGATCGCGCCCGTGCGACCCAGGCAGCGGCGGTCCCGTCTGCGGACCTGGGAGCGGTCGAGCCCGCGGTGGCAGCCCCGCCGGCGGAGCCCCTCCGGGCGGAGAGCTGGGAGCGCTTCGTCCCCCCGCTCGACGCCCCGACCCGGGCGCACGTCCGCGAGCTCTTCGCTCGAGGCGCGGCCGCGGGTTTACGCCCCGATGTATTCAGCAAGCTCGGCGACAGCATCACCGAGTCGGGCAGCTTCGCGCAGGACATCGGCCACGGCTGGTACGAGCTGGGGGCGTTCACCGAGCTGGAGCCCGTGATCGCCTGGTTTCGTCGGCGCTCACCACGCAGCGGAGACGAGAACTCCTTCACCCGCGGGAGCTCGGCGGCGACCGCGGGCTGGGAGTCGAGCCAGCTCCTGGAGGGCGGCGACCGCTGCCCGGTCGAGCGCGAGCTGCAGGCGGTGCGCGGGGCCTTCACGGTGCTGATGGTCGGCACCAACGACGCCGAGCGGGCGGGGGCAGGGACGCTCGCGGCCAACCTCTCGCAGATCGTCGACCGCGTGGAGGGCCGGGGGGTGGTGACGCTGCTGAGCACCATCCCCGAGCACCACGGGAGTGACGCGGCGCGGGCCCAGGCGCGGGCCATCAACGGTCGTATTCGCGCGCTGGCCGCCGCGCGGCACCTGCCGCTCATCGACTACCACGCCGCGATGGCCTCGCTGCCCTCCGAGGGTATCTCCGACGACGGAGTGCACCCGTCGGTCTTCGTCGACCACGGCGACACGCGCGCGGCGGTGTTCACCCCGGAGGGGCTGCGCTTCGGGTACAACGTGCGCAACCTGCTGCTGCTGCTGGGGCTGCGGCGGGTGCTCGACGCGGCGGGCGTCCCCTACGCGTCGCCGCCGTCACGGTGACCAGAAGACGTCGACCGCGCCCGCGCCGCGGCTGCTGCCGCTCGCCGCGAAGGTGATCGCCTCGCTGACGGCGTACTCCAACAGCAGCCTGAACTCCGCGGACAGATTGCTGCTCCCGGTGCCCTGCGAGGTGGAGCTGCCCGCGGCGGAGTAGGTCGCCTGGAGGTAGAGCCTCGGGGAGAGGTTGACGCCCGCGCCGTAGCGGCTCCCGGCGCCCGTGGTGGTGGGCTCGGCGATGATCGTCGGGAGGAAGGAGAACTCTCGGGAGATGCCGCTGGCGACGATGCCCGACACCAGGGAGACGACGGCCTGCGCGAACTGGGCGGCGAAGTCGGTGCTGGACGAGGTCGCGGCGGGCGAGCGGCGGCCGAGCGCGATCATGGCGAGGATCTCCGCCTGGCTGGCGGCGGGGTAGCTCTCCGAGGCGAGCACGATGCTCGGGCGCTGGAGGCGGCCGGTGACGGCCACGGTGATGCGGCCCGCGCCCGGGGAGTTGTGGTGCGCGGCGATGTCGAGCTCGGGGTTCAGCGCAAGGTTGCCGTCGAAGGTGATGCGCACCCGGTCGAGGTCGAATTGCTTGCCGAAGATCGAGTACCAGGACTGGTTGCTCGCCTGGTTGATGGTGCCCGCGAGCGCCATCCCTGAGCGGTCGTAGCGGAGGCGCAGGTCGGTGCGGACCGCGATGGCGAAGTCCGAGCGGCGCGCCCACACGGGTGTCTGGGAGTGGATCTCCAGGTCGATGGGGTAGGTGCGGTCGTCGCCGGGCTGAGCGAGCACGGTGCGGCCCACAATGAAGACGTTCGGGTCTGCGCCGAGCGGCTGCAGGTTGTTGGAGGGCTGGTCCTGCACCAGCGCCGAGAGCTGCTCGACCTCGATGCGTCCCCGCGCCCCCTCGTCGCGGAAGTCCATGTTGAACGCCACGCTCCCGTCGAGCCAGGCCCATGTGTAGCCCGAGAGCACCGCGGGGAGGGTGCGGGCGCGGCCGTGCAGCTCGAGCGCGACCCGGTCGTCGTGGAGCGTGGCGGCGCCGTCGGCATGCAGCCGCCCCCGGCCGAGATCGAAGTCCACATGGTCGATGCGTACGGAGGAGTCCTGCGCGACGAGCAGCAGGTCGAGGTTGCGCATCGGCTCGCCGAGGGTGGTGAGCGTCGCTCGCCCTCCGCTGAGCGCGATCCGGCCGCTCGGCGCCCTGGGGTGCTCACCGTCCCAGTGGAGGCGCGCCTGGAGCTGGCCGCCGAGGTCGGACGCGATGTCGTCGGGCACGAAGCGGGTGAGCGTCTCCAGGGGGTAGCCCACGGCGATCATGTCGAAGACGGCGCCCGCGCGGTCGGGCGTGACGCTCGGAATCCTGCCGGTGAAGGGCACCGAGCCGATGACCAGCACGGACTCCGAGGGCGCCTGCGGCAGCGGCCCGTCTGGGTCGCAGTCGGGCATCGGCGCCGCGGTGGTCGCGATCGCGCAGGTACGCAGCCGGTAGCGACCGCTCTCGTTGCGCACGTGGGCGTGTACCCGGGCGCGCACCGAGGGGGCCACGTAGCCCTGCATCGTCTGCGGGAGCTGCGCGCGGAAGTCCTCCACCGTCACGTTCGCGGTCACCGGCTGGCGAGGGTCGTCCGTCGCGAGCAGGCGCACCGCGACGCGCCCCTCGAGGCCGCGGTCGCGCGCCCAGCGGAAGCGCTCGATGCGGAGGTTCTCGGAGTCCACGTCGAAGCGGTCCCAGGAGAGCCCCGCGGTGCCGCGCTCGTTGAGGTCGGCGACGCGTGTGGAGAGCCGGATGTCCGCCTCCACGCGGGCCTGCTGGTCGCGGGTTGTGTTGGGCGAGGTCAGCCCGCGGACGTTGAGGTTGACCGCCCAGGAGTCGAGCAGGGTGCCGCCCTCGCGCGGGGCGATGGCCGCGAAGACGTCCGCGCGCAGCGGCTCGTCGAGGCCGATCTGAGAGAGCGACGGGGCAGTGCCCTCGACCTCGACCTCGATGTTGGGCACGAGGAAGGTCCCGTTGGCGCGGACCTGGGCGTGCAGCATCGTGCCCGGGGGGACGTCCGGGGGGCGGATGAACCGCGGCGTCCCGTCGGCCTGAGGGATGGCGACGGTCCGCAGCGGCCACTCGCTCCGTAGGATCGGGCCCAGCGAGAGGCGCGCCTCGGCGCTGGCCGCCGCGAGGGCCGCGCGGAGCCTCGCGGGCATCGGGGTGCCGCGCAGCCGCAGGGCCTCGCGCACCGCGCCGAGGGCCGTCCACCAGGGACCGCGCAGGGTGGTGTCGGCGGCGATCAGCGTGCGCGCCATGAGGGGCTGGTCGTCGCAGGCCGAAGGCGGACCGGACGAGGGCTCGTTGAACTCCCTCGTGATGCCAAGCCTCAGCCGCGGGGCGAGGTCATCGAGCCGGGGGGAGCCGAGCGTGGCGCAGAGCACCCCGCGCACCCACAGGGGCTGCACCGCGGGGATCATCCGGGGCTCGCGCCCGAGGAGCGCCGGGAGCCCGACGCCCACGACGAGCTGGCGCCCTTCCACCCCGAGGGTCGCGGTGAGCGGGCCCTCCGCCGTGGCGCGGGAGGCGCTGGCCGTCATCACGACGCGCCCCTGGGTCCGGACAGAGCGCGGAATCGCCACCGCGAGCAGCGGGAAGCGCGCGAGGTCGGCGACCTCCGCCCTGGCCTCCAAGGCGCGGATTCCCCGTAGCCACGCGGCCGGATCGCTCCACGAGCGCGTCGGCGGCATGACCGCTTCGAGGTTGAGCGTCGCCGCCTCCGGCGCTCCCGGCGGGGTGATGGAGGCGTGCAGCCGCGTGACGAGCTCGCGCTCCCTGCGGGTGAGGGTGAGGTCTGCGCTGACGGTCCCCAGGCTGGGGACGGTGAGCTCTCGCAGCGTGAGCGAGCCGCGGCTGCGGCCGATGCTGGCGAAGTCGACGACGAGCTCGCCGTCGATGCGCCCGGAGAGCCCCTGCGCCGACGGCGAGAGCGGAGCGGCCCAGGCGAGGTCGAAGCGCCGGGCGTTGATCGCGAGCTGGTCGCCGCGGACCGCGACCGACATGGAGCCCGAGGCCCCGGCATCGATGGTGATCGAGCCTCGCAGGGGGTTTGTGGAGTTCGACGGCTGCACCACCAGCGAGCCGCGGATGCGGGCCGTCGCGCCGCGGAGGTTGACGCGGGCGTCGGCGATCTGCGCGCTGATGTGCGCAGGGTCCGAGAGGTCGACGGTGGCGTCGAGCTGCGCGCTGGCGGTGGAGGGCACGCCCGCGGGGGCCGGACCGAGCGCGGCGAGGAGCCCCTGACCGCTCGCCGAGCCGCGGACGTGAAGCACCCCCGTGGGGTCGCCGACGACGTGAAGCGTGGCGTCGGAGGGCTGCACCGAGCCTCGCACCGAGGCGCCCTGGAGGGTCGCGACGGCGTCCACCCTGGGGGCGCCGCCGACGAGGGTGAGGGCGCCGCGGATCTCGCCGTGACGGACGCGTGCTGCGCCCGCCGCGAGCGCGTCGGCGAGCACCGTGGCGTCGACGCGCAGGTTCGTCGGGTCGCCGGTGATGTGGGCGCGGCCGCGGACGCGCCCGGCGGCGAGCCCTCGGGTCCACGGGAGGCTCTCCAGGGCAGGGGGCTCAAAGGTCGCCTGCACGTCGACGGCGTTGGGGGTCTCGAGGCCGACCGTCCCAGTTGCGTGGAGGCGGAGCATCGGCACGTCGAGGGCCTCGATCTGCAGCGGCTGGCGCTCGCGGTAGAGGGCCGTCACCACGAAGGGCGGCACCTCGTTGCCCGCGACGCTGGCGCGCAGCTCCCTCGCGTCGAGGCTCATCCGGTGGCCTGCGCCGACGTCCTGGTCGGTGAACGCGACGCTCCCGTCGACCTGCCCCTCGGGCATCGAGGAGTGCGCCTCGCGCAGCGAGACGTGGTCGAAGCGAAGGGTGACGTTGCGGTCATGGCTGCCGATGAACGCGGACACCGCCACGGGCGCGCGGCCGACTACCACGCGGCCGTCGACGCTCCAGCTCGCCTCGGGTCGACCGCGCAGGGCGAGGCTCGGGATGGTCACGTCGGGCAGCGTCTGCGTGGGAGCGAGCTGCGCGAGCCGCGCGAGCGTGGCGCCCGGGACGAAGCAGTCGCGGAGCCCGACCATCGTCTCTCCGCTCGACTGCGGGGCGACGGTGACCTCGCAGCGCAGGGGCGCGCCGGAGAGCGAGAGGGCCGCGTCGACGGAGAGGGCGGGGTAGGTGACCACCCTGGCGCGGCCCTGGAGGGCGACGGGCGAGAGCGGGGTCGTGCGGGTGTCGAGGGACAGGCTGCGGACGGTGAAGCCCACGCCCGAGGGCAGCAGCCGAAGCGCCCCGGAGAGGCGAACGTCGCGCGCCTCGATGGGGTAGCCGAGGGTGTTGCGCAGCGTCGCGGCGCGCAGCCGCAGGTCGGGGAAGCGCATCGACGGCAGCGGCGCCGGGGGGCCCGGGGGCGTCCCGGGAGGAGGCGGCGGCTCGCTGGAGAGTCGAGGTTCGAACAGGGTGATCGCGCGAGCGTCGACGGCGATCGCGGGCCAGGGGGCGCTCCCGACGAGCGCCCTCACGAGGCCGGCGGTGGTGGTGACGGTGACGGTGGCGTCCTCCACCAGCGGCCTGCCGTCGAGGTCGCGCCAGGTCACTCCCTCGACCACGAGGCCGCGCAGGTCGAGACGAGCAATGTTGCGGAGCGAGACGTGGCCGGGGGCGAAGTCGGCGGCGGCGGCGCGGGCGAGGTCGGTGGCGGCGGCGCGCCCGAGGCCCGTCGGCAGGTGCAGCAGCAGCGCGAAGACGAGGAGCACCGGCAGGGCGACGAGCCGCGCGACCTGGACCAGCAGCTCCCGGAGGTGGCGCATCAGTAGGCCTCCCCCAGCGAGAGCTGGATCGCGAGGGGGATGTCGGCGCCGAAGAAGTCGCAGCGCGGCTGGGTGACGACGTAGTAGCTGGCCCAGCCGCTGGGGGCGGCGCGGTTCTGCGCGGCGACGTCGGCGGCGTTGCGGGAGCAGCCGAGGTCCGCGAGACGCACGGCGAAGTCGGCGCGCAGCGGGCCGATGGGGGTCAGGTAGCGCAGGCCGACGCCGACCGACGGGTGGAGGTTGGTGAAGAGCTCGCGCACCGTGTCGAGGTTGAAGCCACGCGGGGGAGGGAGCGAGCGGTTGCTCCCGTCGATGGCGCACCCGACGCCGTCGGCGACGGCGTTGGTGGCGGTGGGCTGGCACCCGAAGGCCTGGGTACCCTGCGGGTTGACGTAGGGCTCGGGGTCGATGCCGACGACGTTGGAGATGTCGAGGAAGGCCACCATGCCGAAGGAGCGCGGCTGCCAGCGGGCCTCGGCGGAGGCCTCGAAGATGCCCGTCCCTCCGAGCGCGGTGGTGCGCTCCGCCGAGGCGCCGGTGCCCGGGGTCGGCGCGATGGGGACGGTGCCGAGCACGCCGACGCGGCCGTAGGGGTAGCCGCGGTTGGACTGCGATCCTCCGGAGACGAAGCGCAGGTCCGAGGGCAGCGGCCAGTATCGGTGGCCGTTGTCCTCGTAGGAGGCGCCGATGGTTCCGCCGACCATCGCGCGGAAGGCGAAGACGATGTTGCGCAGCGGGGAGACGTAGCCGCGGGCCTCGGCGGAGGCGCGGATGAAGGTGTAGTCGGACACCGACGGGATGCGCACGGACTCGAGGAGGTTGGCCGAGAGGTAGACGCCCCGCGAGGGGTGCGCGCGGTCGTCGCGGCGGTCGTAGGTGAAGGTCTGCTCGAGGTGCAGGTAGCGCTGGTCGAAGTAGAGGTCGCGGTAGATGGGGTCGTTCTGGAGGGTCTCGCGGTTCGACCGGAACGCGGCGCTGTCGGCGATCTCGTTGGGGCGGTACTGAAGGTCGGTGAAGCGGACGTAGAACGCGCCGTGGATGCGCCGGGTGAAGGCGCGCTCGAGCCCGACGGTGACGCGCGCGACCTGGCGAAACGCCACCGAGGGGATGAGCGGATCGGGCGCGAGCTCGTACTGCACGGAGGCCAGGCCCAGGGTGCGCCGGAACATCTCCGGCCTCGCCAGCTCCATGGTCACCGAGGCGCCGGGCACCCAGCGGAAGGGCGCCTGCTCCTGGGCGTCTCCGCCGCCGAAGAAGCTCCCGAGGTTGACCAGGTAGAGCAGCGGCCGGGCCTCGATGCGGAAGCGCTTGAAGCCTCCGAGCGCGTTGCGGTGCTCGTACGCGGCGAGCAGGTGGATGTTGGAGCGGACGCTGTCGTACTCGAGGCCTCCGCCGAGGCGGGCCCTCCAGAGGCGCGCGGTGGAGAGGGTGAGGTTGAGGTCGACGACGCCGCCCGGGCGCGGGGCCTCCTCGATGCGCGCGATGCCGAAGACCCCGAGGTCGAAGAGGGCCTGCTGGCCGTCGACGAGCGCTCGCCGTGAGTAGCGGCGGCCCGGGTCGATGTTGAGCGCCGAGCGGATGACCGACACCGGGAGCCCGTTGGGGAGGTGCGTCCCGGTGAAGGGGGCGAGGCTTGGCGAGAGCTGCAGGGTGACCGCCCTGAAGCGGCTCTGCGGACCCGATCGCGCGGTGTACTCGACCCACGCGCGGCGGGTCGCCGGATCGACCGCGGCGTGGGGGATCACCGTCGGCGTCGCGAAGCCCGCCTCGCGCAGCGAGTCGAAGATGAGCGAGCGGTCGAAGCGGAAGCGGTCCTCGTCGAAGAGCGAGCCCCGGGTGGTGCGCAGCCCGGCGTGGATGCTCTCGCAGACACGCGGCGGGAGGGGGTTGGGGTCCCCCGGCTCGCAGCCTCGGAGGCGGATGTCCTCTACCAGGGTGGGGGCGCCCTCGCTCACGTCGATGTCGACGCGCGCCCGGCGGTCGCCGAGGTCGGTCACCCGGGGTCGCGCGACGTGGGCGTCGTAGTAGCCGCGCGCCTGGTAGAAGCGCTGCACCCGGGCCTGGTCGCGGGTGAGCGCCGCGGGGTCGAGGTACTCCGGGTCGACCCACCACCAGCGCCACCAGCGCATGAAGCGCGGGCGGTTGGCGGGCCACAGCGACGTCTCGCGCGTGGCGACCCGGCTGCGCAGGGCGTCGCTGTCGACGTTACTGACACCGCGGAGGTTCAGTTCCGATACGATCGTCCGACCGGGCACGAAGCGCGCGGGACAACCTGTGATGAGGAGCGCTACCGCGGCGAGGCATACGTGAAGGTTTCGGCCCGGCCCGGACATCAACGGCGAGGATAGTGCACGGTTTTGGAGTCCAGCAGCGGCTCATCGACGCGCGAAGGCAGAGGAACCCGACGAATGGTCGATCGTAGGAAGGCATTGAAGGTCGTGGCCGGGGTCGCGGGCGCCGCGGCCGCAGGGGCGGTCGTGGTTCCCGCGGTGGCGGTGGTGGGCGCCTCCGCAAACGCGCCGCGCCTTCCGGGCCGACCTCCCGGCAGCGACGACGGCTGGCGCACGGTGGCGCGCTGGGAGCAGCTTGCGGTCGGCACGCCGCTCCAGGCCCACGTCATCGGCGCGGAGGTCGACGCCTGGAACGTCTCCCCCGACCGCCGCCTCGGCACCGTCTGGCTGCTCCGCGGCGGCGAAGGCCCGGAGACCCTCCGTGCGCTCTCCGCGGTCTGCCCCCACCTCGGCTGCCTGATCGACCACACCGAGCGCGGCTTCGTGTGCCCCTGCCACAACAGCGACTTCAACGCCCGCGGCGCAGCGCTACGCGGCCCCTCTCCCCGATCGATGGACCCGATCGAGGCGCGCGTGCGCGACGGTAGGGTCGAGGTGCGCTGGGCGCGCTTCCGCCTGGGCGGGGCCGAGCGCATCCGCGAGGAGGGCTGAGACCATGACCTCGCCCTCGCGATGGAGGTCCTTCCTCGAAGAGCGCACCGGGCTGCCGAGCGCCCTGGGTCGCGCGGTCGACGTGGCGGTGCCCGGCGGCCCTCGCTGGCGCCGGGTGTTCGGCGCCTCACTGTCGGCCCTGCTCCTTCTGGAGGCCGCCACCGGCGCGGCGATGATGACGGTGTACTCGCCCTCCACCACCGCCGCGTGGTCGAGCACCTGGTACCTGGAGACGGTGCTCCCCTGGGGGCGCCTGGTGCGCGGGATCCATCACTTCGGCATGCACGCCATCGTGGCGCTGCTGGTCCTGCACCTCGTACAGGTAGTGTTCGACCGGGCGTCCCGGAAGCCTCGCGAGCTCAACCACCTGCTCGGCCTCGCCCTCGGGGGTCTGGTCCTCTTCGCCGCGATGACCGGCTTCCCCCTGGCGTGGGACCAGCGCGGCTACTGGGTCTCTCGCATCGAGATCGGCATCATCGGCAGCGTGCCGGTGCTGGGCACCTCGCTCCAGCGGCTGCTCGTCGGCGGCGCGCACTTCGGCCAGCTCACCCTGACGCGCTTCCACACGCTTCACGTGTGGCTGGTGCCGCTGCTGCTGCTCCTGGGCGTGCGGGCGCACGTCGCGATGGTGCGCCGCCACGGGCTGAAGGGCGACGCCGGGCGCGGCGACCCGCAGGCCCGCTGGTGGCCGGGGCAGGCCGCTCGCGACGCGGTCGCGGCGCTGCTCTCGGTGGCGGTGGTCACCTGGATGGCCCTCCGCTGGGGCGCTCCCCTCGACGCCCCGGCGGACCCGGCGAGCCACTTCCCCGCGGTGCCCACCTGGTTCTTCTCACCGCTCTCGCAGCTGCTGCGGTACTTCCCCGGCCCCCGCCAGGTCATCGGCACGATGGTCATCCCTGGGGCGCTCACGACCTTCCTCGCGCTGCTCCCCTGGATCGACCGCAGCGAGTCCCGCTGGCGGCGCGCCCTGGTGCTCTCCCCGCTCCTGCTGGCGGGCCTCGGGGCGGTGGCGCTCGGCGTGCAGCAGCGCCGGGGTCTCGCGAAGCCAGCCTTCGTCCGCTCGCTGCGCGAGGCGCAGCACACCGCGTGGCGTGCGAGGCGGCTCGCTCGCGCAGGTATTCCCCCGGAGGGTCCGCTCGAGATGCTCCGCAACGACCCCGCGGTGCGCCCCGGCGAGCTCTTCGCCCAGCACTGCGGCACCTGCCACGCCGTGCGCGGACTGAGCGAGCAGCGCAAGGCCCCGCGGCTCGACGGCTTCGGTTCGCGCGAGTGGGCCACCGCCTTCGTGGTGTGGCCCGACCACCCGGAGCTGATGGGGACCACGGAGATCCACGACATGTCGGGTCAGCGCAGGCGCCTGCGCGACGAGGGGGTGCGCGCCGTGGCGGAGTGGCTTTACTCCCGGGGGTATGAGCCCGGCGAGTCGGCCCCGGACGCCGCGCTCGTGGCCGCGGGCGAGACGATCTACCGCCGACGCTGCACGACCTGCCACCAGGGGGAGGGCGACACCTCGGAGACCGAGGCGGCCGACCGCGACGCCCCCAACCTCGACGCGTGGGGCTCCCGCGCGTACCTCCGCGCGCAGATGCTGAACCCCGGCGCGCGGGAGAACTACGGCGAGCGCAATCACATGCCTCGCTTCCACGACCGGATGAACGAGCGCGACCTCACGATGGTCGTCGACTTCATGCGCTCGCTCCGCACGCGCCCCGCCCCCGCGGTGATGGAGCAGCCCGCGGAGCCGTAGGCCCTGACTTGACCCCCGGCGCGTACGGGCGCTAACGCAGTCCGCCCAATGTTCCCGGGTCGCCCGACGAAGCCATGGTCCATCGCGCGAGGGGCGCTCCTCGCGGCGGCGCTCTGGGCGCGCGAGGCCGCGGCCCAGACCGGCCCCGATGGCGGTCGCGCGGAGCCCGACCCGATCGCCCTCAACGACTCTCCCGAGCTCCCGGACGACGGCCCGACCTCCCCGACGCCCGCCGTCGCGCACCCGCCCGTCGACGAGCCGCTGCCGACGCGGCCCAACGCGGTCACCGGCACCACGAGGCCCGTTCGGGCGCGGATGTTCGGGCGCTCGGACGACCGCGCGGAGCACGAGCGGCTGGTGGCGGCGCTGCGGGTGCGGCGGCGGCGCAACCCGGCCGAGCCCGAGCAGCTGGAGCTCTCGGGCATCCCCGACGCGTGGTTCTTCCGGCCGCGGGTGGGGGGCAGGGCGAGGGTCTTCGTGTACCTGCACGCCCGCGGGGCCGACCCGAGGGAGAACTGCGCCCGCTTCGCCCCGCTGGTGACGCCGCGCGGCTGGCTGGTCTGCCCCCAGGGCCCCGGCCTGCGCGGGGACGGCCGCCGCGTCTGGAACAACAACGCCACGCTGGCCCACAACTACACGATGGCCTCGCTCGACGCGCTCTTCCGCCGCTTCCCCCGGCGGGTGCGGCGCAACGACAACGTGGTCATGGGCTTCAGCGAGGGCGCCTTCGTGGCGATGCAGACCGGGCTGATGGAGCCCGTGGTCTTCCCCCGCTGGGTGATCTTCGCCGCGCACGACGGCTACGTCGGGATGAACACCGAGCTCTACCCCGCGGCCCGTCGCTCGCTCCGCCGCGTCTATCTCCTTACGGGTGTGGGTGATGGCATCGTCGAGCGCACCCGACGAGCCGCCGCGCTCATGCGCCGCGAGCGTCTGGGCAGGGTCGAGCTCCGAATCCTCGACGGCGCGGGGCACCAGCTGCCGCCGAACTTCGCGCCCGTGGTGCGTCGCGCGCTCACCTGGGTCACCGCCAACCGCTGATCGCGTGCTTGACACGAGGGCACCCCTCGTTAGAGTCCGCCGCCCGTCACCTTTCACCCCCCGTTGAGGCTCAGCGTTACATGCAGGTCACTGTCTCGCGTCTCTCGCCCGTTGAAGTGTCGCTCCGCATCGTCCTTGCGAAGGAGAAGGTCGACGCCGAGCTCGACCGCGCCTTCCAGAAGCTCGGGCGCGACGCGCAGATCCGAGGGTTCCGCAAGGGCAAGGTGCCGCGCCCGGTGCTGAAGCAGTACTTCGGCGGCCAGGTCGCCTCCGACGTGTTCCGCAAGATGATCGACGAGACGCTGCCGGGCGCCATCCGTGACCAGAAGCTCGAGGTCATCGGCCAGCCGCGCGTCGAGACCGAGAGCGACCTGCTGAGCACCGCCGAGTGGGCCTACACCGCGCAGGTCGAGGTGCGCCCCGACATGAGCGGCATCGACCTCGGCGCCCTCAAGCTCACCCGCAAGGTCTACACGGTCGGCGACAAGGAGCTCGACGTCGCGCTCCAGCAGAGGCGCGAGGAGAACGCCACTCTCCGCACGCCGGAGCCCATGCGCCCCGCGCAGGAGACCGACACGGCGACCTTCGACGTCGCGATCCTGGTCGACGGCAACGAGCTGGTGGAGTTCGGCGCCAAGGGCCGCACCGTGGAGCTCGGGCGCAACACCCTCATCAAGGAGATCGACGACGGCCTCCGGGGCATGTCCCCGGGCGAGACGAAGGAGGTCTCGGTGTCCTTCCCCGAGACGCACCGTCAGAAGGAGCTCGCGGGCAAGACCGGCGCGTTCCGCCTCACGCTCACCGCGCTCCAGGAGAAGGTGCTCCCCGAGCTCGACGACGAGTTCGCCAAGGACGTCGGCGCCGAGAGCCTCGAGGCCCTCAAGGCCAGCACCCTCGCCACGCTCCAGAAGCAGTTCACCGACCGCTCGGACGACGAGGTCCGCGAGGAGGCCATCGAGAGCCTGGTGAAGGCCAACACCATCCCGGTGCCGCCCTCGCTGGTGAGCCAGGTGCTCGGTCAGCTCCGCCCGTCGCTCATGCGTGAGCTCGGCGGCACGCTGGGCGAGGGCGCCGACCTCGAGACCACGCTGCGCACCGAGGCCGAGCAGCGCGTCCGCGCGGGCCTGCTGCTCACCGAGGTGGCCCGCACCAACGGCATCGTCGTCACCGAGGCCGACCTCAACGCTCGGCTCGAGGAGATGGCGAAGGAGACCGGGCGCGCGCTCCCGCGGCTGCGCGTGGAGTACCGCGACCAGCAGAAGCGCGACCTGCTCATCAGCGAGGTGCTCGAGAAGAAGGTGCTCGACCTGCTGCTGAGCAAGGCGACGATCACGGAGGTGCCGACCGACATCAGCGACGTCGGCGCGGCGAAGGAGGCGTGAGCATGGACGACCGTAACCGCAGCTTCATCCCGTATCCGCAGGTGATCGAGACCACGCACCGCGGCGAGCGGTCGTGGGACATCTTCTCGCGTCTGTTGAAGGACCGCATCGTCTTCCTCGGCACCGAGGTGAACGACGACGTCGCCAACATCATCATCGCGCAGCTGCTGTATCTGGAGAGCGAAGATCCCGACAAGGAGATCATGCTCTATATCAACAGCCCCGGCGGTGTGATCACCTCGGGTCTCGCGATCTACGACACCATGCAGTACATCCGCTGCCCGGTGAGCACGCTGTGCCTGGGCATGGCGGCCTCGATGGCCTCGGTGCTCCTCTGCGCGGGCACCACGGGCCGCCGGCTGGCGCTCCCCAACTCCCGCATCCTGCTGCACCAGCCGCTCGGCGGCGCGCGCGGCCAGGCGACGGACATCGAGATCCACGCCAAGGAGATCTTGTATCTCCGGCAGAAGCTCACGGACATCTACGTGACGCACACCGGGCAGGACAGCGAGAAGATCCGCCGCGACACCGAGCGCGACTTCTACCTGAGCGCCAAGGACGCGAAGGACTACGGCCTCATTGACGAAGTGGTCACCGGCCGCAAGGAAGCGCCCAAGCGCTGAGTGCGATCGCTGCGGTTCGCTTGCCCCGTAGTGGGGCGGCGTCTAGACTCCACTGAATTGAGCATTTCCCAGCCACGCGCGCATCGCCGTGGAGGAACGAGGCACCGGTGACGGGCAAGGATCGAGGGGATCACGGCAACCTGACGTGCTCGTTCTGCGGCAAGAGCCAGCGGGACGTGAAGAAGCTCATCGCAGGACCGACGGTCTATATCTGCGATGAGTGCATCGGGTTGTGTAATGACATCCTGGTTGAGGAAGGGGAGCGCGAGGAGAACCTCCGCGGCAGCTCCCCCATCCCGAAGCCGGCGGAGATCAAGGCCATCCTGGACGACTACGTGGTCGGGCAGGACCGGGCGAAGAAGATCCTCGCGGTGGCGGTGCACAACCACTACAAGCGCATCGAGGCCAAGGGCGCGGGCGAGGAGGTCGACCTCCAGAAGTCGAACATCCTGCTGCTCGGCCCGACGGGCACCGGCAAGACGCTGCTCGCGCAGACGCTGGCGAAGATCCTCAATGTGCCCTTCGCCATCGCGGACGCGACCACGCTGACCGAGGCGGGCTACGTCGGCGAGGACGTCGAGAACATCATCGTCCAGCTCCTGCAGAACGCCGATCACGACATCGAGCGTGCGCAGCGCGGCATTGTCTACATCGATGAGATCGACAAGATCGCTCGCAAGGGCGACAACCCCTCGATCACCCGCGACGTGTCGGGCGAGGGCGTGCAGCAGGCGCTGCTGAAGATCCTCGAGGGCACCGTGGCCAACGTGCCCCCGAAGGGCGGCCGCAAGCACCCCCAGCAGGAGTTCTTGCAGGTCGACACAACCAACATCCTCTTCATCTGCGGCGGCGCCTTCGTGGGCCTCGACCAGGTGATCGAGCGGCGCACCAACACCAAGAGCCTCGGCTTCGGGGCGGAGATCGCCAGCAAGAACGAGCGGAAGATCGGCGAGCTGCTCGCTCAGGTGCAGCCCGAAGACCTGTTGAAGTTCGGGCTCATCCCGGAGTTCATCGGGCGTCTCCCGATGCTGGCGACGCTGCACGAGCTCAACGAAGACGCGCTCATCGACGTGCTGACGAAGCCGAAGAACTCCCTCGAGCGGCAGTACAAGAAGCTCTTCGACATGGACGGCGTGAAGCTGAAGTTCACCCGCGGGGCCCTCGCGGCGGTGGCGCGCGAGGCGCTGACCCGGCTGAGCGGGGCGCGCGGCCTCCGGGCCATCCTCGAGAACGCGATGCTCGACGTCATGTACGAGATCCCGAGCAAGAGCGGCATCAAGGAGGTCATCGTGAACGAGGAGGTCATCCTCCGTCATGAGACTCCGTTGATCGTCTACCATAAAGAGTCTGCGGAGAGCGCGTAGCCTCCTCTCGCCTTAGGAGCCTCCATGTCATCATTGAAGGGCGAGAGCACGGGCGAGCGGCTCGTGCTGCCGTTGCTGCCATTGCGGGACATCATCGTCTTTCCGCGGATGGTGGTGCCGCTGTTCGTAGGCCGCGAGAAGAGCATCGCGGCGATCGACGCGGCGCTGGCCGGCGACAAGGAGATCTTCCTCGCGGCGCAGAAGCGGCCGCGCACCAACGCCCCGGTGCCCGACGACATCTATGAGGTCGGCACCATAGGCAGCATCCACCAGTTTCATCGATTGCCCGACGGGACGGTGAAGGTGCTCGTCGAGGGCCGCCGCCGCGGCGTGGTGCGCCGCTGGCACGACAACGACGCCCACTTCCTCTGCGACGTGGAGCCCCTCGAGGACACGGTATCGTCGAGCGTCGAGGTCGACGGCCTCATGCGCTCGGTGCAGTCGTCCTTCGAAGCCTATGTGAAGCTCAACAAGCGGGTTCCGCCGGAGGTGCTGATCTCCGTGCAGACCCTCGACGAGCCCGGCCGGCTCGCGGACACCGTCGTGGTGCACCTCGGGAGCATCAAGCTCACCGACCGTCAGGCGTTGCTGGAGATGACCGACGCGGTTCAGCGCCTCGAGCGCCTCCACGAGGCGATGCAGGCGGAGATCGAGATCCTTCAGGTAGAGAAGAAGATCCGCTCGCGGGTGAAGCGCCAGATGGAGCGCACCCAGAAGGAATATTACCTGAATGAGCAGATGCAGGCGATCCAGAAGGAGCTCGGGGAGCGCGACGAGTTCAAGAACGAGATGCAGGAGTTCGAGGATCGGCTGAAGAAGAAGCGGATGTCCAAGGACGCGATGGAGCGCGTCCGGAAGGAGATCAAGAAGCTTCGGATGATGCAGCCGATGAGCGCCGAGGCGACGGTGGTGCGCAACTACCTCGACTGGATCCTCGCGCTCCCGTGGGGCGACCGCTCGGACGACCGGCTCGACGTGGTCGAGGCGGAGAAGATCCTCGACGAGGACCACTACGGACTGAAGACCGTGAAGGAGCGGGTGCTGGAGTTTCTCGCGGTGCGAGCGCTCTCGGACAAGCCCCGCAGCCCGGTGCTCTGCCTCGTGGGTCCGCCCGGCGTGGGCAAGACCTCGCTCGCCCGCTCGCTCGCCCGCTCGATGAACCGGAAGTTCGTGCGCATCTCCCTCGGCGGCGTGCGCGACGAGGCGGAGGTTCGCGGCCACCGCCGGACGTACATCGGCGCGCTCCCGGGCAAGATCATCCAGTCGCTGAAGAAGGCCGGCACCGACAACCCGGTGTTCCTGTTGGATGAGGTCGACAAGATGAGCACGGACTTCCGGGGCGACCCGGCGGCGGCGCTCCTCGAGGTGCTCGACCCCGAACAGAACGCCGCCTTCAATGACCACTATCTCGATATGGACTATGACCTCTCGGAGGTCATCTTCATCACGACTGCCAACACGCTGGGTGGCATTCCGCTGCCGCTGCAAGACCGGATGGAGATCATCCAGCTAAGCAGCTATACGGAGTACGAGAAGCTCAACATCGCGGTGAAGTACCTCGTCCCGCGCCAGCTCAAGGAGTGCGGTCTCGAGGGCGTGAAGGTGGACATCACCGAAGGCGCCGTGCGCACGGTGATCAACCACTACACGCATGAGGCCGGGGTGCGAAACCTGGAGCGCGAGCTCGGGAGCCTCATCCGCAAGGTGGCGCGGCGCGTCCTGAAGGACGGCAAGGGCGGCACCTACCTGGTCGAGGCGAAGGACATCCCGAAGTACCTCGGCGTCCCGAAGTACCGGGTGGGGCGCAAGGAGGAGCACGACACGGTGGGCCTCACGGCGGGCCTGGCGGTGACCTCCTTCGGCGGCGAGCTGCTGGCCAACGAGGTCGCGGTGGTTCCCGGCAAGGGAAAGCTGATCGTCACCGGGAAGCTCGGCTCGGTGATGCAGGAGTCGGCGCAGGCCGCGATGAGCTACGTGCGCTCCCGCTCGGCGCTCTTCGGTCTGGAGCCCGACTTCTATTCGAAGATCGATGTGCACATCCATTTCCCGGAAGGTGCCATTCCCAAGGACGGTCCCAGCGCGGGCGTCACCATGGTGACCTCGCTGGTGTCGGCGCTCCTCAAGCTCCCGGTGCGGCGCGACGTGGCCATGACCGGCGAGATCACGCTCCGGGGGAGGGTGCTGGAGATCGGCGGACTGAAGGAGAAGCTCCTCGCGGCGCACCGCGGCGGCATCGGCACGGTGATCATCCCGAGGGACAACCGGAAGGACCTGCGGGACGTCCCCCGGCGGGTGCTCAAGGCGATGCGCGTGGTGCTGGTCGAGCACGTCGACGACGTGCTGCGAGAGGTGCTGGTGTGGCCCGAGGCAAACGCGCGGCTGGGCGACCGGCCGAAGCCCATGGAGTACCGCGACGGGGCCATGGTGGAAGAGGACGAGCGGCCGGTCGATCGCGCGGCGAGCGGTCGGCGCGCGGCGGGAGATGGGGTCCGCCCGGTGGGTTGACCTGCGGACCCCCCGGAGTACAAGGGGGGTGTACCGTACGCGCGGTTAGCTCAGTGGCAGAGCGCCTGCTTTACACGCAGGATGTCGCAGGTTCGATCCCTGCCCCGCGCACCTCGAGAATCCTCCAGACGCCCCTTCAGAGAGGAAGCCGACACCCGCCATGCTCGCTCGCGAACACTGTCAGGAACTCGTGATGAAGTACGCCGCGGGGGCAGGGGTCGGAGGGCTCATCCCGGTCCCCGGGACCTCCATGGCCATCACCGCCGCGGAGGTGAAGCTGGTGGTCGATATCGCCGCGGCCTACGGCGAGCGCATCGACGACGCCGGGGCGGTGAAGCTCATCGGGCTCTCCAGTGTGAAGAACATCGGGATGACGGCCATCGGCGAGGCCGTCGGGTGGGTTCCGCTGGTGGGCTGGGCGGCGAGGCCCGCGCTCTTCGCCGCCAGCGTGAAGGCGGTCGGCAACGCGGCCCTGCGGCACTACGAGACCCTCCGGCCCGACGCCATCTATCACCAGTAGGGGTCAATCACCCGGCGGCGGCGATCGCCTGGGGGCGGATCGCCGACGGCACCGCAAGCGCGCTCACCGTCACGTACTCCGCCCGGCTGCGGCGAATCCTCGGAGCGGGCTGCGGCGAGGGAAGGTCCTTCGTCGCGGTCCACACGGCGCAGGCGAGCTCGTCGCGACAGGGGGTGATCCGGTCGCGGGTGAGGGCCCGCTCCAGCGCATCGCGAAGGGCGCGCGCGTTGGCGGGGCGCGCGGCGGGGTCCATCGCCAGGCAGCGGTCGACCACCGCCGCCAGGTGACCGGGGACCTCTGGCGCCGCCTCGGCGAGCGGCGTCCTCGGGCTGCGCAGCCACGCCCTCGCCCTCGACGCGGGGTCGGTCTCGTGGCCCCAGAGGCGTCGGCCGGCGAGGAGTTCCCAGAGCGTCGCGCCGAGGCCGTAGAGGTCGGCTCGCACGCCGTGCACCCGCCCTCGCAGCACCTCCGGCGCCAGGTAGCCGAGCTTGCCCACCACGATGTGCGCGGGCTGCGCGCGGGGGCAGGCGAGCCAGCGCGAGAGCCCGAAGTCCGAGAGCAGCGCGCGGCCGTCGCGGGAGAGCAGCACGTTGCCCGGCGCGATGTCCCGGTGGAGCACCCCGGTGCGGTGGGCGTGCACGGCGGAGAGCGCGTCGGCGAGGTCGAGCGCGATCACCGCGCCGGCTCCGAGGGACACCCGCTCGTTGCGAGAGACCAGGGCGTGCGCATCGACCCCGTCGACCCACTCCAGCACCAGGAAGGGGCCGCCGTCGAGGCCGTGGTCGAGGCCCGCGGCGACGTGCGGGTGGTCCACCGTGCGCGTCACCCGGATCTCGTCGAAGAAGCGCTCCGTCGTGTCCGCGCGGTCCCGCACGGTCTCCAGCACGCGCTTGATCGCCACGCGCTCCCGGGTGTGGAGGTCCGTCGCGCACCAGACGCGGGCCATCGCTCCGGCGCCCAGGCAATACTCCAGCTTGTAACGTCGGCCGAGGATCGCGCCGGGACGGTCCATCATCGGGGTCGGTTAGCCCGGCCGGGAGCGCAGCACCAAGAAAGCTGCGGGCGGCGCTCCGGTGATTAGGGGAGCTCAGCGCCTCGGAGGGATGATCGCCGCGTGCGCGGTGGGGTAGTTGCGCGCGGTCCAGAAGGGGAAGCCCTCGTCGATGACCGCGGTGCGAGGGAAGCGACGCTGCCGCAGCTCGTCCACCACGTGCCCGGAGGCCGCGTGGGGGCACGCGCAGTACGCGAGGATCCAGGTGCCGTCGCGGGGGATGCGCTCGGCCATCTCCTCGATGTTGTAGAAGGGGAAGGGCAGGGCGCCCGCGATGTGGCTGACCGACCAGTCGGAGGTCGCGCGGGCGTCGAGGATCACCATGCGACGGCCCTCCTGCAGGGCGCGGGCGACCTGCTCGGAGGACACGAAGCGCCCCTCGCGCAGCGTGAACTCGGGCGCGCGGCCCTCGGGGTTGATCACCAGCCGCTCGAGCCCCGGCGGAGGCTCGTAGTTCGGCGGCGGGGGCGGGCCGGGCACGTGCTCGACGCTCCGGATGAACGCCACCAGGTCTTCGACCGACTGCGCTGGGAGGGTGTTGAAGGCGACCATCGGGGTGCCCGCCCGGCCGTGCGTGATCGTGTGCCGGAGGTAGCCGTCGCTCACCGCGCGCAGGAAGTTGGGGCTGGAGACGCTGGTGGCGACGTTGGTCCCTTCGCCGCGCAGCCCGTGGCAGGTCTGGCAGCGCTGGTCCCAGATGCGACCGCCCGCCTCGGCGTTGCCGGTCGAGCGGCGCGAGCCCACGCGGACGAAGGGCCGGCGCGAGAGGCTCCGGAGGTACGCGACGATGTCGTTGACCTTGCGGTCGTCGAGGGGGCCGCCGTGGGCCTCGCCCCAGGCCGACATCGTCGTGCCCGGCCTCCCGTCGGTGATCGCCCCGCGGAGGAAGGCGCTCGACGCGATGGAGAGGAAGTCCTGGTTGCCGAGGGCGTTGGCGTGGTCGGCCGCGTAGCCCTCCGCGTTGGGCCCGTGGCAGAGCGCGCAGTAGCGGAGGTAGTGCCCGCGGCCCCGCTGGGCGCTCGCGGCGCGGACGGCCGCCGCGTGGGCCTGAGCGCGGCCGAGCGCGGTGTGGCGGCGCCAGGTCGCGCGGGCGCGGCGGCATCCGGTGAGCGAGCTCGCGAGCAGCAGCGCGAGGACGAGGCGGGCCAGCAGCGCCGCGGTGCTCCGGTGGCTCATGGGAGCACCTCGATGCGCAGCCGGAGCGTGCCCGTCTGCGTGGGGACCGCGCCCGCGGTGCGCACCGGGAGCGAGAGCTCGGGCGTCGCTCGGGCGAGCGCGTCGGCGTCGAGGTCGGCGCTGCCGATGACCTCCTCGGTGGTCGTGTCGTCGTCGACCACGGTGAAGCGCAGCGGCAGGTCGCGCCCCACCTCGAAGGCCGACGGGAGCCAGCGCCCCCAGGTGGCGTCGTTGTGGTCGGCCGCCACCGGCGTGCGGTCGACCTCGCGGCGCATCGGCACCGACGCGGTGATCACCCGCACGTCGGCCTCGCCGCCGACGAGGTCCCAGGCGCGGCCGTTGGCGTTGCGCGGGGTCACCGAGACGCCCGTCACCTGCACGCGCACCCGACGCGGCGCGGAGGGCGTCGCGACCGCGCCCGGAAGCTCCGGGGCGACGCGGTAGCGCATGCGCGCGGGGAGGGCGCCGCCGCCCCGGGTGGAGAAGGTCAGCACCATCGGGCACCGCGCCCCCGCGACCTGCGCTGGAAGGGTGATGTGGCGCTCTCGCACCCCCTGGGTGAGCTCTGCGATCACGTCCCCGGAGGGCGCCGAGGGCGTAGCCGCCGGGTCGCGGAAGCGCGCGTCGAAGTAGCGGGTCAGGGGCTCGGCGCACACCGCGCGGATCACCACCCCGTCACCCTCCTCCAGCGCCACGTCGAGGCCGAGCGCGCCCTGAGAGGCGTCCACCGGGCCCACCACGTCGAGCCCGCCCGGCCACACCATCGAGCGCTGGTTCACCAGCCACGGGCCTCCCTCCGCCGCGGGGTAAGGGCGCTCGGGCACCTCGCCCCGCTGCAGCGCGCCCACCATGAAGTCCACCTGCCGGCGCTCGAGACCGACGGTCATCGTGAAGCCCGCGCCAAGGCGGTCTCGGAGCTGCGTCGAGCCGAGCTCCGCGGCCTGCGTGCGGGCCCGCTCGCTCACGGAGTTTCCGGTCACCGCGGCCACGCCGCCGAGCACCGACGCGAAGAAGCCCTGGGGCTCGACGGCGACCATGCCGCGAGGGGTGATCGTGGCCTGCACCCCCGCGGCGGGCGTCATCCAGAGAGAGGCCACGCGGCGGGTGCGGTCGTAGCCGACGGTGACGTCCGCGCCGAGCGAGGCGCTCGCGTCGAAGAGCAGGTACTGCCGCACGCGAAAGCCGCTGGTCTCCCGGTCGATCCAGGTCCAGCCCGAGCCGCCGATGGACAGCTCCATCCGGTCGCCCACGGTGCGCGCCTCGCAGCGGCGGATCCACCAGCGCCCCACCGAGGCCGTCGCGCCCGCAGCCGGGCCGCGCGCGTCCCCCTCGCCGGGCAGGCCCACGAAGGACCCCAGCAGCTTCGGGCAGAGCTGCGGCGTGAGGGCTTCGGTCACCATCGCCCTCAGCTCGGCGTCCGCGCCCGCCTCGGCCCCGCCGCTCGTGTGCGCGGCGCCGCTCGGCGCGACGTTGGCCGGGGTCGACGCCCCCGCGCCGCCGCCGCCTCCGCCCAGCAGGCCGCAGCCAGTGCTCATCCATGCCAGCGCGATCGCCTGCTTCCATGCGGGTTGGTTCATCGTCGAAGGCCGAGGGTTCTACCCCAAGACGCGCCCCGCGTTCGCCCATCGAAGCATTGGCAGCAGAACGTTTGTTCAGTACCCTGGAGAACGCCCGCTGCCATGTCCTCCGCCGCCGTCGATCTCCGCCTCGCCGCCGCCCGCAGGGTGCTCGCGGAGACCTCGCAGCACCTGGGGCTCGTGCTCCCCGCGCAGCGCCCCTCCGTGGTGCGCGCCCGCCCGGCGGTGGTGTCCACGGGCATCGCCCCGCTCGACCTCGCCCTCCACGGCGGCCTGCCCCGGGGGCGCATCAGCGAGCTCTCCGGGGCGCGCTCCTCCGGGCGCATGGCCGTCACGCTGCACCTCCTCGCGCACGCCTCCGCGGCGGGCGAGCCGGTGGCCCTCATCGACGCCGCCGACGCGCTCGAGCCCGACGACCTCTCCCCCGACGAGCGGGCGCGGCTGCTCTGGGTGCGCCCCGCCGACCTGCGCGCGGCCCTGCGCTGCGCCGACCTGCTCCTCGACGGCGGAGGCTTCGCCCTGGTCGCCCTCTACCTCGTGGGCGCTCCCCCCTCGGCGGCGCTCCCTCGCGGCGTCCCGGCCTCCGCGTGGGCGCGCCTCGCGCAGCGGGCCCTCGGCGCCAACGCCGCGCTGCTGGTGGTGACCGACGGCGACCCGCGCTTCCGCCCCGGGGCCTTCGCCGCGGTGGGCCTCGCCGTGCAGCGACGGCGCGCCCTCTGGGTCGGCGGCGCCCCGCTGCTCGACGGCGTCGAGGCCGAGCTCATGGTGCGCAGGCTGCGCGGCGGAGCGGCCCCCGCGGAGGGCTTCCGGTGGGGCGCTCCGACGCCGCCGTGAGCCCGCCGCGGGTGGCCTTCGTGCGGGTGCGGGAGCTCGCCCTCTCGGCGCTGCTGCGGGTCGAGCCCGAGCTCGCGCTGCAGCCCCTCGCGGTGCTCGACGTGGCCCACGACCTCGCCCGCGCCGGGGCGCTGCCGCCGGGCTACGGAGCGGCCCGGGTGATCGCCTGCACCGCCGCGGCGCGGGCGCTCGGCGTGGCCGTCGGGCAGACCGGGCACCAGGCCCGCGCGGTGGCCCCCGACCTGCGGCTGAGGGGCAGCTCGACGGAGCTCGCCCAGCGCGCGAGGGCGGCGCTCCTCGATGCGGTGGCCACGGTGGGGGCGCGGCTGGCCCCGGCGCCGCAGGGGGTGTGGGTCGACGCGGGGGAGCTCTCGGGGATGTACGAGAGCGAGGCCGGCCTCGGGGCGGCGCTCACCGAGGCCCCGAGGCGGGTGGGCCTGGCGGTCTCCGTGGGCATCGCGGGCAACCTCGGGGTGGCCGCGGTGGCGGCGAGGCGAGGGGGCGTGACGGTGATCCCCGCGGGGGAGGAGGGGCGCTACCTCGGTCCGCTGGCGCTGGAGGCGCTGCCGATCTCCGAGGCGCTGCGGGCCGAGCTGCGGCGCTTCGGCGTCACCCGGGTCGCCGAGCTCGCCCGCCTGCCCGTCGACGCCGCGGGGCTACGGCTCGGCGAGGAGGCCGCCCGCGCGGTGCGGCTCGCCCGCGGCGAGGACGACCGACCGCTCGTCCCCCACGCGCTGCCCGCGCGCTTCGAGGAGGGCGTCGACCTGGAGTGGGAGGTGCAGACCGTCGAGCCGCTGCTCTTCGTCACCCGCCGCCTGCTCGACGCGCTGGTGGCGAGGCTGAGCTGCCGGGGCCTCGGGGTCGGCGGGATGGTGCTCTCGCTCGACCTCGTCTCCCGCGTCTCCGACGAGCGAGCGCTCCCGCTCGCGGCCCCCACGCGCGACGTCCCCACGCTCTTCGCCCTCGTGCGCTCGGCGCTGGAGGGCCAAGGGCCCCCGGACGCCGTGCGCGCCCTGCGCATCACCGCGCTCCCGCAGCCGCTGCGCGCCACGCAGCTCGGGCTCTTCGACCCGCCGGGTCCGGCGCCCGAGCGCCTCGCGCTCACGCTCTCCCGGCTCGCGGCGCTGGTGGGCGGCGACCGCGTGGGAGCCCCCTCGGCGCCGGACACGCACCGACCCTACGCCGCCGCGGTGACGGCCTTCGATCCGCCGCGCACGCCGCGCGCGCCCGCCGCGGACGGGGCCCGGGCGATGGCCCTGCACGTCTACCGACCGCCGCGAGAGGCGGAGGTGACCCTGGGCGCCGGGGCTCCGGTGGGGGTGCGCTCGGGCGAGGTGCGAGGGCGCGTGGTGGCGTGCAGCGGGCCGTGGCGGGTGCAGGGCGAGTGGTGGGCCGAGGCCTACGCGCACGAGGGCTACGACGTCGAGCTGGAGGACGGCGGGCTTTACCTGATCGCGTATGATCCGATCGCCGCGCGGTGGCGCCTCGACGGCGTGTACGAGTAGCGACGCGTGCAGGAGAGTGGGCAAGGTCGGCGCGCGGGGCGTATCGTCGCGGGCGACAAGGAGGAGGAAGCCCACGATGACCGAGCCGGCCGACCGCGCGCAGCCCGACGACACCTGGGACCAGGCCGAGCAGGCCTCCGAGAAGAGGCCGTCGATCCGCGCGCTGGCCGAGCTGATCGAGGGGACCACGAGCCCGGAGCGGGTGAGCGACCTGCCGCCGAAGACGGACGGGCCCGCGGCCGCGGCGACGCCGACGGTTCCGCCCGCGGCGCGGCTGCCGACGGAGATCACGTTCATCGAGACGATGCCGCCGGACGCCTACGAGGTGGAGAAGCAGCGGGAGGTGATGCCGTCCAACCTGCCGGCGCCGACGTTCTCGCGCATGCCCCCGTCGCCCGCGTCGACGATCACCATGGAGACCATCGAGAACCTGGTGAGCCAGAACCAGTGGACGAAGGTCTGCGAGCTGCTCGGCGCCCCGGAGAACCAGGGCAAGCTGCCGGTGGGGATGGCGTTCATCTACGCCGTCGCGCTCAACGAGCTGCGCGTGCCGGGCAGCGTGGTCGACAAGCGCGCGCCGGACATCGAGAAGATCATGCTGCGCTGCCTGAGCGTGATGCTGGGCGCCGACCAGAGCGGGCCGCTCACGCAGATCATCGCCAAGCGCCTCATGCGACGAAACTGGCGCGCGACCCCGGCGCCCCCGACGCGCACCTCGGTGCTGCTCATCATCGCCGCGCTCATGCTGGGGAGCTTCATCGGCTTCCTGCTAGGCCCGGGTCACGACTGGTTCAAGACGATGTGACCCGTGGGCGCCGCGCCCGAGCGCCACCACAGGCCCTCCAGCCGATCGATCACCCGGCGCACCAGCTCCCTCGGGGTCGCCGCGTCGGAGAGGGCGCCGGTCACCCACGACGCCCAGCGGGGGTCGTCCACCTCGCCGCGCACCCTCGCGTGCGTGGCACGCACCCGGAAGGCCAGCACCACCCGCTGCCCGGCGTCGAGCTCGGGCACCTCCACCGGGCGCGTCCAGGTGATGCGGCGGCGCAGCATCGCGGCGTCCTCGGAGGGGAGCACGGTGCGCTGCTCGGTCACGTCCGCGAGCAGCTCGCCCGCCTCGTGGCGCAGCGAGGTGAGCGCGTCGGGCGTGATCGCGAGCACCACGCACGAGCCCGGGAGCGTGCCGCCGCAGTAGAACGACAGCGAGCGAAGGGCCGCGCGGCGCTGCGGCGAGGAGAGCCCGCGGTAGAGGTTCTCCGCCTCGTCGATGAGGATCATCGGGCCGCGGCAGTCGTCCATCCGGGCCAAGAGCTCGAGCCAGAGCTGGAGGCGCTGGTAGGCGTCCTTGCGGTAGGTCGAGGTGCCCACGCGCGCCGCGAGGTCGGACGCCCCGAGGAAGCTCTCGAGGGCGACCCCGGCGCCGGCGTGGCGGGAGGCGCGGGAGAGGGCCTTGCGGGCGGCGATGGAGGCGTCGCCGGTGGTGGTGAGGGCGATGTCCTCGAGCGCGGCGAGCAGGTCGTAGACCCCGACGGAGGAGCGGGTCCAGGCGACGAGGCGGTCGAGCGCGGAGGGCGCCGAGGGGAGCGGGAGCACCGCCTGGTCGAGCATGCGACGGAGGTGGCGCTGCGGGTTGCCGAGGTCGGCGTCGAGGTGCTCCATCGCGAGGCGAAACACCGGGCGGCGCTCGGAGAGGGCGCGCGCCGTGAGGTGCATCAGCAGGTGGGACTTCCCGGCGCCGTAGACGCCCGTGACGAGGGCGAAGACCGAGCTCTCCAGGGCCGCGTGGTGGAAGAGCTCGGTGATGGTCAGGTCGATGCGCTCGTGGCCGACGCTCATCGAGACCTCGGGGTCCGCGGGGGGCAGGCCGTGCGAGGCGCGCATCACGGCGCGCAGCGCGGAGGCGGCCTCCCGGGGAGGAGGGCGGACGGTGGGGAGCACGCCGCCAGGGTCCCAGTCGCCGACCGGGGAGAGGTCGACCAGGGCGCGGTGCGGCGGGGGGAAGGTGCCCTCGAAGGTGGAGGTGACGAGCACCCGCGTGGCGAGCGGGCGGAAGGCCGTGATGGCGCGAGGTCCGTCGAAGAGGGCGGCGGTGCCGGAGACCCAGAGCTGGGCGGCGACCAGGCCGCGGCCTCCGTCGGCGTTGTCGACGAGCTCGCGCAGCACGGTGAAGCTCCCGTCGCGGCGCGCGGGAGAGAGCCGGGTGAGCACCTCGGCGCCCTCGAAGACCATGAGCAGCCCGTGGTGGCCGAGCGCCCGGAGCAAACGGGTGAACTCGCCGAGGGCGCGGCGGGCGGTGATCGAGGTGAGCGAGGAGAGGGCGGTGACGCGGCCCTCGACGCGGGCGAGCTCGGTGCCCGAGAGCCACGCGTCGAGGCGGGCCGCGACGCGGGACGAGCGGGGCGAGGCGTCGAGGTACTCGCGGGAGAGCACCGAGAGGTCGCCGGCGGCGCCGTAGCGGGCGGCGGCGCGGTCGAAGGCGGCGAGCGGGGAGGCGGGGTGCGCGGCGGCGAAGTGGTCGAGCACGGCCGCCCAGCCGCGGGCGCGGGAGGAGGCGCCGGGGACGCGCAGCGAGAGAAGGAGGTTGCGCACGAGGCCGTCGAGGGTGTCGAAGGCGCGCTCCTCGAGGACGCCGACGCGGGCGACGGCGAAGCCGCGGGCGAGGGCGGCCTCGCCGAGCTGGTCGAAGAAGGCCGCGGCCGTGGAGGCGCGGCGGGAGCGGGCGAAGAGGACCTCCGCGGCGTCCGCGGCGGCGACGTCCTCGAGGCCCTGGAGGGAGGCGCGGATCAGCGCCTGCTGCCAAAGCACCTCGCGCGGGGCGGGCTGTTCGGGCGGCAGGTCACGGGCGTCCACGGGCGCGGAGTGTATGCGCGATCGGCCGGAGCGGCGGAGAGAGCGTCAGGATGGCGTGGACGTGAACCCCGGGTGACGAAATCGTGGCATCGTGGCCGCCCTATGGCGCGTCGTGATGATCGAGAGTCGGGCTGGTCGGTCTCTGAATCGGGAATCGTGCTTCCTCGGCGCACGCTGCTCCGCGGCGGGCTCGCGGGCTTCGCGGCGGCGATGATGACCCGCGCGCTGCCAGGGTGCAGCGACCCCGCCCCCGCGGTGACTCCGGGCGACGCGGGCACCCCCGACGCGGGCTTCCCGGACACGGGCGCATCGCCTGTCGACGCAGGCTTGCCCGACGTGGGCGCCTCGCCCGTCGACGCGGGGGCCATGGAGGTCGACGGCGGCCTCTCGTACTTCGAGCCGCGCGCCGTGCCCGCGCCGCCCGCGCTGCGCTCGCTCATCGCCAACGTGGGCCCCCTCGGCGCGCCCGACGCCAACGGGCTGCGGCTGCCGCCCGGCTTCACCTCGCGGGTGATCGCTCGCACCGGCGAGCGCGTCGCGGGCACCAGCTACTCATGGCACCTGCTCCCCGACGGAGGCGCGACCTTCGCCACCGAAGACGGCGGCTGGATCTACACCTCCAACTCCGAGATGGTGCTGGTCGGCGGCGTCGGGGCGGTGCGCTTCGGCCCGACCGGCGCCATCACGGGGGCCTACCGCATCCTCGACCGCACCAACGGCAACTGCGCGGGCTGCAAGACCCCGTGGCACACGTGGCTGTCCTGCGAGGAGGTCTCGCGGGGGAGGGTGTTCGAGTGCGATCCCTACGGCGAGCGCCCTGCGATGGCGCGGCCCGCGCTCGGGATCTTCAAGCACGAGGCCGCCGCGGTCGACACCGTCAACGCCCACGTCTACCTCACGGAGGACGAGGACGACGGGAGGCTCTACCGCTTCATCCCCGAGCGACGTACGCCGCAGGGCCACCCCGACCTCTCCGCCGGTCGACTCGAGGTCGCGACGGTCGACGCCGGCAACCGGGTCACCTGGCAGCCTGTGCCCGACCCGCAGTGGATGGGCGCGACGCCCACCAGGATGCAGGTGCCGGGGAGCACGGTGTTCCGGGGCGGCGAGGGCATCTGGTACCACGCGGGCGTCATCTACTTCAGCACCAAGGGCACCAACCAGGTGTGGGCCTACAACGTGGCCGCCGCGACGATCTCCGTGCTCTACGATGGCCGCTCGATGGCCATGCCCGGCATCCGCGGCGTCGACAACCTCACCGTCTCCTGCTGCGGCGACGTGCTTGTCGCCGAGGACACGGGCTCGATGCAGATCGTGGCGATCCTGCCGTCGGGGGAGCTCAAGCCGCTGATGCAGGTCGCCGGGCACGAGAACTCCGAGGTCACCGGGCCCGCCTTCGACCCCAGCGGCACCCGGCTCTACTTCAGCTCCCAGCGCGGTCTGAGCACCGGCACCGGCTCAGGCTGGACCTTCGAGATCACCGGGCCCTTCCACGAGCGCATGGGCTGAGAGTCTTCAGCCCAGGCCGTTGCGGCGCAGCCACGCGAGGCCCTCCGCCTCGCTGGCGAAGAAGTCGCAGCGCACGTCCACCCTCGACGCCTCGATGATGCGCCTCGCCTGCAGCCGCGCGTCGGGGTTGCCGATCACGTAGGCCACCGAGACCATCCGCTGCGCGATGGACCACTTCAGGAAATCGATGATCGTCTCCGCCGCGTCGGGCGCCGTCGGCAGCCACGCGTCGAGGTCGCAGAGCTTGCCCCACGGCCGCGCGAGCAGCGGCGCGACGGCGGCCTTGAAGTCGGCGACGTAGCGGAGCGTGAACTCACGGCTCCAGCAGCCCTCGCAGAACTCCGTGAAGATCTGCGTCCCGGGGACGACGGCGAAGCGGTAGGCCGACGCCGGGACCGCCGCGGGCACCGGCGACGCCCCGGCCGCGAGCTCGGCGCGGCGCGCGGAGACCGCCGCCTCGACCCGGGCCGGCGCCGACGGGTCGAGCGTCGCGGCGCGGTGGGCCAGGTCGAGGGCGGCGTCGAGGTCGTCGCGCTCGAAGGCCTGCTCGGCGGCGGCGAGCCACCAGCGCGCGGCCGTCTCGGGTTCGCGCCCGCGGTCGTAGTGCCCGGCGAGCACCGCGGCGTCGGTCTCGCCCGCGGCCTCCAGCCACGCCGCCGCCAGCCGGTGACCCACCGCGCGGTCGTCGTCGGTGAGCAGCGCGTCGGCCCCGTCGCGCAGCAGCGCGTGGCGGAAGGCGTACTCCCGCTCGCCCGGGAAGCGCGCGTCGTCGTGGGGCACGAGCACGTCGCGCGCGACGAGGTGGGCGAGCCAGGTGGGCACCGTCGCGGCCTCGGCGCCGAGCAGGGCCTCGACGCTGCCCTGCCAGAACACCTCGCCGAAGACGCTCGCGGCACGGAGCACCGCGCGGGCGGGGGAGGGCAGCGCCCCGAGGCGCACCTGTACCGTCGCGATCACCGTGTCGGGCGGCGCCGCGGTGAGGCCCTCGGCCACCGCACGCACCATCTCCTCCAGGTAGAACGCGTTGCCGTCGGCCTGCTCGACCAGCCTCCCGGCCACGCTGTCGCGCACGTCGGCGCCCAGCGCCGCCCGCACCAGCGCCGCGGCCGCGACGGCCCGCAGGCCCCGGAGGCGCATCTCCAGGACGTGCCGCTCGGCCCACAGCTGCGGGGAGATCGAGTGCACCTCCGGGCGGGCGAGGGCGAGCACGAAGAGGGGCCGATGGGGGAGGCGCCGCAGGGCGCCGTCGAGGTAGGAGAGCGAGGGGGCGTCGGCCCAGTGGACGTCCTCGGCGACGATCACCAGCGCGCGCTGCGCGGAGGCGCCGGCGACCAGTTCCTCGAAGGCGCGGCGGATCTCGTCGGCCAGCAGCGGCGCGTGCTGCCTCGCCTGGCGCAGCGTGGGTCTGCCCTCGTCGGGGAAGGGCGCGCGCACCAGCTCGCCGAGAAACTCCGTCACCCGCTCGCGGCCGGGCTCAGGGACCCGCGCCGCCACCGCCGCGCGGAGCTTCTCCTGCCGCGCGCCAAGCGCCTCGCCGTCGAGGATGCCCGCGACGCGCCGGACGCACGACGCCACCAGGGCGAGGGGCGAGGCGCCGCTCATCGGGTCGCCGTAGGCGCGCCAGACCTCCGGCGGCTCGGCGGAGCTCAGCAGCCGGGAGAGCATCTCGGACGCGAGGCGGGATTTGCCCACGCCCGCCGGGGCGGTCACCAGGACGGCCTGAGCCACGGGCTCGGCCACGGTGGCGTCGTAGAGCGAGAGGAGCTGGGAGAGCTCGCGCTCGCGGCCGACGAAGGGGAGGGCGCCGGTCGCGCCGATCGAGCGCGCGGGGTCGGCCGACCCTTCGCCCGCGAGCCACGCCCCGCGAGGCGTCACGCGCACATCGAAGCGGGCGCGGAGGAGCTCGGCCGTCAGCGGGTCGAGCGCGATGGCCTCCTCGGGAGGGGGCGAGGCGGGCGAGGCGGCGAGCAGCGTGGCGGCGCGGTCGAGGACCTCCCCGGAGGGCAGCGAGGCGCCCACCTCCGCGCTGCCCGTGGCGACCACCAGCGCGGCGCCCGGGTGCTCCGCCCGGAGCGCGAGGGCCGTGCGGGCGGCGCGGGCGGCCAGGTCGGTCGCGGCGCCCGCGGCGGTGAGCACCACCACCAGCGTGTCGTCGGCCAGCCACGCGAACTCCGAGCTGTCGAGGCGCAGCCCGCCGACCAGCGCAGGCACCGCCCCGGCGGCCGGGAGCAGCAGCGTCGCGTCGCGGTCGAGCGAGCGCTGCGCGACGCGCGCGAGGACCACCCCCACCAGCCGTCGCTCCCTCCCGGTGAGGGCGGCCGAGCGGGCGGGGCCGTCTCCCTCGGCGTGGACGCCGAGCTCGCCGAGCGCGCGAGCGACCTCGGCGCCGTCGGCGGGCCTCAGCTCCCGGCGCCGGGAGAGCATCCGGCGGGAGAGCGCGTCGAGCGCGGGCGGCGCCTCGGGGCGGCGGTCGAGCAGCGGGGTCGGGTCGTGGAAGACCACCATCGCCAGCAGGGCGAGCGGGTGGTCGGCGGCGAAGGCGGGCTGGCGGGCGACGCAGCGGTAGAGCAGCAGGCCGAGGGAGAAGACGTCCGAGCGGGCGTCGAGGGCGCGCTCGCCGCGCACCTGCTCGGGGGACATGTATCCGAGCGACCCGAGGACGGCGCCGGTGCCGGTGAGCGAGGCGACCCCGACGAGCTCTCGGGCGATGCCGAAGTCCAGGAGGCGCGGGCGCTCCGGGGAGGCCCCCACCAGGAAGACGTTGGCGGGCTTCACGTCACGGTGCACGACGCCTCGCGCGTGGGCCGCGCCAAGGGCCTCGGCGACCCCGCGGATCATCGCCACGCTCTCGGCGAGGGTGAGCTCGGCGCGCGCCAGCCTCGCGTCGAGCGTCTCGCCCTCCAGCCACTCCATCGCCAGGAAGGGCGCCCCCTCGGGGGTCTCGCCGCTGTCGACGTAGCGCACGATGCCGGGGTGCTGCATCCCCGCGAGGAGCCTGGCCTCCCTCAGGAAGCGCTCCCGGTGCTGGGCGTCGTGGCGCAAGAGCTTGAGCGCCACGCGCTCTCCGGTCTGGAGGTCGCGCGCCCGATACACCGCCCCCATGCCGCCGGTTCCGGCGAGGCCCTCGATCTCGAAGCGTCCTGCGACGCGCTCGCCCGGTTGAACCAGCATGGGAGAGGTTGCGACCCCGATCAGAGCTAACACGCCCGTCCCGCCCCGGGGAACCCGCTCGACAACCCCCAACGGAGCGCGGCGACAGGGCGTTGGCGCCGGGCCGGGCAACAACCTAGAAAGGGTCCCCCTGATGGACCACCGACGCCACCTGCTCGACGCCGTGCACCGCGACCTCGCGGCCTGCCGGGCGTGCCCCGCCATGATCGGTCCGGTGGTGCATGGGCCGGCGGTGATGAGCCGGGTGCTGCTGGTCGGCCAGGCGCCCGGCCCCCGCGAGGGCGGCTTCGGTCGGCCCTTCGCGTGGACCGCCGGGAAGACCCTCTTCGGGTGGTTCGAGTCGGCGCTCGGCGTGGGTGAGCCCACCTTCCGCGATCGGGTCTACATCGCCGCCGTGGCGCGGTGCTTCCCCGGGAAGGCCGCCAGCGGCGGCGACCGCAAGCCCGACCGCGACGAGATCGCCCGCTGCGGCACCTTCCTCTCTCGCGAGGTGGACATCCTCCAGCCCGAGCTGGTGCTCCCGGTGGGGTCGCTCGCCATCGAGCAGGTGCTCGGCTACCGGGGTCCGCTCACCGGGGTGATCGGCACCACGCAGCGGGCGCGCTTCCACGGCGCGGAGACCGACGTGATCGCCCTTCCGCATCCGAGCGGCGTCTCGACCTGGCACCGCGGCGAGCCCGGCAAGACCCTTCTCACCCAGGCCCTCGCCCTCATCGGCAAGCACCCCGCGTGGATCGCAGCCGTCCGATGAACCTCCGAGAGATCGGCGTGGTCCGCTCGGTACACGACCACCTGGCGCGCACCCCGAGGCAGCCCGGCGCGGCCGCGAGCGAGCGCGAGGCCCTGGTGGTGCTGCACCCCATCGCGGGCATCACCGACGCGCTGCGAGACCTCGGCGCCATGGAGCGCATCTGGCTGATCACCTGGTTCGACCGGGTGCGCGGGTGGAAGCCCATGGTGCTGCCCCCGAGAGGTCCGCGGGTGAAGCGAGGGGTCTTCGCGACGCGCTCGCCCCACCGGCCCAACCCCATCGGGCTCTCGCTGGTGAGGCTGCTGGAGATCCGGGGGCGCACGCTGCGCGTCGCCGACGTCGACCTGCTCGACGGCACCCCGGTGCTCGACCTGAAGCCCTACCACCCCACCGTCGAGGCCTGGCCCGACGCCCGCGCCGGATGGATCGACGAGCTCGTACGCGCCGAGCGGGACGGCAGCGCGTTTCCCAACACGGTCACCTGGTCGGAGCGCGCCGCGGCGCAGCGGGACTGGCTCTGGACCGAGCACGCGGTCGACCTCCTCCCCCTCGAGGACGTGCTGCGACGCGACGCCACGCCGCACCCGTACCGCCGCATCGAGGCGCTGCCCGGGGGCGGGCTGCAGATCGCCTGGCGCGCCTGGCGGCTTCGGCTGCGGGTGGAGGGGGCGGCGGTGGAGATCGTCGCGGCGGAGAGCGGCTATGCGCCGGGGGTGATCGCGGCGACGCCCGAGGGGGCGCTGGTCGACGACGCCGCGCAGAGGGCCTTCGCGGAGCGCTGGTAGCGCCTCAGGACACCCGACGGATACAACGCCGTGATGGACAGCGGCGGGCGCACTGGCGATCATCGCCGCCGCGACACGGCGGAACACCCGTTTTCAAGGGGATCGATGAGCGAGCAGCAACGGTTGGCGGAGCAGATCGAGCAAGCCAAGACGGCCCTGATGATCAGGCCCAACGACCCCTTCCAGCGCAACCGGCTGGGGAACCTCTACCGCCAGGCGGGCCGACTGGAGGAGGCGATCGTCGCCCACAAGCGGGTGATCGCCATCGACCCCAACCTCGCCGACGGTCAGTTCAACCTCGGGCTCGACTACATGGCCCGCGAGGACTTCGCCTCCGCCGCCCCGGCGCTGAAGGAGGCCACGAAGCTCAAGCCCGAGCACGCCGAGTCCTGGTACCGGCTGGGCCAGTGCCAGGCGAGGCTCGGCCAGTGGGACGAGTCGAGCGCGTCGTTTCGCCAGGCGCTCAAGGTCAAGCCCGACTACGCCGCGGCGGTCTCCGAGGTGGGCTTCGTCTACGTGCGAGCCCGGGCCTTCGCGGAGGCCATCCCCTACCTGGAGCGCGCCAACGAGATGCGCCCCGGCGAGCCCGAGATCATCCGCAACCTCGCGTGGGCCTTCCACGGCGCCGGGCGCGACGCGGACGCCGTGCGCACCTTCGAGCACCTCGCGAAGATCGAGGCGCCCACCGCCGACGACCAGTACCGCCTCGGGGTCTCGCTGGAGAACGTCGGCCGGGTCGACGACGCGCTCGCCGCGTGGCGCGCCTGCACCGGCGCCCACCCCGATCGGCTCGACGCCCACCTCGCCGCCGGCAACCTCGCGGCTCGCCTCGAGCGTCACCGCGAGGCGCTCGCCTCCTTCCAGGAGGTCGCGCGCGTGGCTCCCGATCGCGTGGAGGGCTTCGCCGGCATCGGCGCCGCCTCGCAGGCCCTGGGGCTGCACCCCGACGCGGTGAGCGCCTTCCGCGAGGCCATCAAGCGGGCGCCCACGCAGCCCATGCTGCGCGTCGGGCTGGGCGTCTCGTGCGCGGCCGTGGGCTCCATGCAGGAGGCCGTCGAGGCGCTGGAGCAGGCGGTGCAGATCGATGCCGACTGCGCCCCCGGCTACAACCACCTTGGCATCGTCTACAAGGACCTCGGGCGCATCCCCGAGGCCGCGAAGGCCGTGCGCAACGCCATCCGGCTCAAGCCCGAGGAGGCGGAGTTCCACTACACCCTCGGGCTGCACGAGCGGGCGCTCGGCAACCTGGTGATCGCCGAGGAGTCGCTGCGGCAGGCCACGAGGCTGCGCGCCAACCACCCCGAGTCGCTGCACGTGCTGGGAGAGGTGTGCGCCGCGATCGACAAGCCCGACGCGGCCATCGAGGCCTTCCGCAAGGCCATCAAGCTCAGGCCCGAGCACGCCGAGTCGCACTTCGAGCTGGCGAAGGTCTACGCGGGGCTCAGCCGACAGGTGGAGGCGGTGGAGGCCTTCCGCGAGGCCATCCGGCTCAAGGGCGACTACTTCGACGCGGTGGTGGCGCTCGGCGTCACCTACGCCGCGACCTCGCGCTTCGACGACGCGGTCGACCAGTTCAAGACCGCCCTCACCATGCGCAAGGACCACCCCGAGACCCTGCACCGCCTCGGCGCCGCGCTGCTCTCCCTCGACCGGAAGGACGAGGCCATCGAGGTGCTGCTCCGCGCCGTGAAGGTGAAGCCCGACCACCCCGACGGGTACTACAACCTCGGCCTCGCCTACCGACGCATCGACCGCCCCGACGAGGCCATCAGGGCCTTTCAGCAGGGCATCCGGCTGCAGCCCAACAACCCCTTGCTCCACGCCGCGCTCGGGTCGGTGCTGCTGGAGATCGAGCGCTTCCAGGACGCCGTCGACGCCTACGAGCAGGCCGTGTGGCTCGATCCCAACGACATGGACTCGCAGCGCAACCACGGCATCGCGCTCGAGCGCCTCGGCCGCGGCGACGAGGCCCTGGAGAGCCTGCGCAAGGCCGTCGACAAGAACCCCGACGACGCGCAGGGGCTGTACTTCCTGGGCCTCGCCCTGGAGCGCGGGCAGCGCTGGGAGGACGCCTCGGACTACTTCCGCCAGGCCGTCGAGCGCAGGCCCGACTACGCCGAGGCGCACTACCACCTCGGGCTCATGCGGGAGCGCCGGGGCGACAAGCGCGCCGCCGTGGAGAGCTTCCGCCAGGCGACGATGATCCAGACGGACTTCGCCGACGCGTACCTCTCGCTGGGCAACACCTACCGCGCCCTGGAGATGCCCCAGGACGCCGCGCAGGCCTACCGCCAGCTCGCCCGACTGCGGCCCGACAGCGCCGAGGCGTACATCGCGCTCGGCGCCGTGGCCCGCGACCTCGGGCGCGACCAGGAGTCCATCGAGCGCTTCCGCCAGGCGCTGCGCATCCGGCCCAACGACGCGCGCGCCCACCTCGAGCTCGGCACCCTCTACGCCAGGCTCGGGCGCCCGCAGGAGGCGGTGGACTCGCTGGGGCAGGCGATCCGCCTCGACCCGCGGCAGTCGGCCGCGTACCGCGTGCTCGGCGAGACCTACCAGGCCGCGGGCATGAACGCCGAGGCCGCGGAGATCTTCCAGCGGGCCCTCGCCCTCGACCCCCACGACGGCGCGGCGCACCGCGGGTACGGCGCGGTCTCCGTGGCGCTCGGCCGCTACGAGGCGGCCATTCCGCCGCTGCGCGAGGCGATCCGCATCAACCCCGACCACGCGGACTCCTACCGGCTGCTCGCGCTCGCCAGCAAGCAGCTCGACCGGCTTCCCGAGGCCGAGGCGGCGCTGCAGCACTCGGTGGAGCTTCTGCCCCGGGAGGCCGGGCTGCGCTTCGCCCTCGGCGAGGTGCTGCGAGACCTCGGCCGCTACTCCGAGGCGGGCGAGGCCTTCCGCGCCTGCATCGACCTCGACCACAACCACTCCGACGCATGGACGGCGCTGGGCAACCTGTACGGCGACGCGGGCCACCACGCCGAGGCGGTGTCGGCCTTCGAGTGCGCCCTGGGCCTCAAGGTCGACCTCGTCGACGCGCTGCTGGGCATCGCGCGCAGCTACGCCGAGCTCGGCCGCATGGAGGACTCCGCCGAGTCGCTGCGCCAGGCGGTGCGCTACCGCCCCGACCACGCCGACGCGCTCTGGCGCCTCGCGCTCACCTACGAGCGCATGGGCAGGTGGCAGGAGGCCGCGGACGCCTGCAAGCGCGCGGTGCGGCTGCGCCCGCAGTCCGCCGAGGCGCACCAGAAGCTCGGGGTGCTCTGCATGTACACCGAGCGCCCGGACGAGGCGATCGAGGCGCTGCGCGAGGCGGTGCGGCTCAAGCCCGACATGGCCCACGCGCACTACTCGCTCGGGCTCGCGATGCGGCAGAAGGGCCTGTCCGAGGACGGGCTGCTGCACGTGGAGAACGCCGCGAGGCTCGACCCGCGCGACCCGACGCTTCAAGCGGGCCTCGGGTACATGCTGGCCGAGGGCGGACGGCTGCAGGAGGCGGCGGAGGCCTATCAGAACGCCATCAAGCTGCGCCCCGACGACGTCGACTCGCACCTCGCGGCTGCCCTGCTGATGGGTCAGCTCGGGCGCGACGAGGACGCGATCAAGGCCTTCCGCCGGGTGCTCCAGTCGTCGCCGGACGCGCCCTCGGCGCACCGCGGGCTCGGCATGGCCTACAAGAAGACCGGGCGCTTCAAGGACGCGGTCGATCCGCTGCGCAGGGCGTCGCGGCAGAACCCGAGCGACGCGCAGCTCCAGTTCGACCTGGGCGAGTGCCTCTACCGCGCTGGCGACTGGAACAGCGCGCAGGACGTGTACAAGTCGCTCAAGCTGCTCAACCGTCCGCTGGCGGACAAGCTCTTCGACCTCATCAACGTGTAGCCGCGGCGGCGGTCCATCGCAGGTTAGGCGGCGCGGGGTATAGGCTCCGCCGCCCATGCGGATCGGACTGGCCCTGGTGTTGTTGCTCGGCTGCGGCGCCTCCACGGGGACCGTCGACCCGCCCTCCGACGCCGCGGCGCCCGCGCCGTCGGGCTGCCTTCCGGCGTGCATGGCGAGGATGTTCGCCGCGTGCTCGCCTCCGGTGGGGGCGTGCACGGCGTACATCACGGCCGCGCCAGACAACTGGCGCCGGTGCTTCGACAACGGCCTCGTGGTCGAGGCGCAGCCCATGGGCGCGCACCGCTTCCGGCAGGGGCGGGCCGTCTGCGCGGCGGTCACGAGCCTCGGGGCCGCGACGGTGACCGTCGACACCTGGCGCGGCGGCGACGGGCGCGTCGTGGCGACCGTGACCCGCGGGCCCGCGGGCGGCGCGTGGCGGGTCGACTGCGACGGGGCCGAGCACGCGGTCGACCCGTCGTCGGCCGCGTGCCAGGCCGACCCGTGGGTGCGCAACGCCAACCCTCACGCGCTCTCCTGCCCGATCAACACCGAAGCCTGTCGCGAGCGCTGAGTTCACCCCAGGGGATAGGACGGGGGGGAAGGGGAATAGGGCGTCCACCGTGGCACGCACGCTGGCACGGATCCGCTCGGGTTAACGAAACGCCCATTGAACGAAGTACGCGCTCCCACGAGCGTTGGCGGGAGCTCCCGGGACGCCACCTTGGCTCCTGCGAGCGTTCGCATGAGCTCCTCGACGCCGCCTTGGTACCGTCGGCGGTCGCCGTCGTGGCCCTGCCTCGGCTGCGTGCAGGTGCTCGGGGTGTCGGCGCGGTTGTGCTCGTGGGCGAAGCCGAGCGCATGGGCCTCGGCGGAGGAGATGCACGCGAGCCGCGTGGGTTCGTCGACGTTGCAGCTCGGGCCCCGGTTGTTGAACGTGAAGTTGAGGAGCATGCCCCAGGTCTCACCGTCGAGCGTGTCGCCCAGGTTCTGGGTGGCGGGCCCGCGCCGGCGACGCGGATGCCCTCGCTGTCGCTGCTGCAGGTGCCCCAGCCGACGAAGCGCACCGCGGAGAAGCGCTCCCAGGTGTCGCGCACCGCGTCGCGCACGGCGGTGCGGCCCGCGGCGTCGCCCATGGCGTTGGATTCTCAGCACACGTTGACGGTCGAGCTCGCCCAGACGGTGTCGGTGGCGACGTAGAGGTTCTGCACCGACTGATTGATCGACTCGTCGGCCCAGCGCGCGAAGCTGGAGCATGCCCCCGCGAAGGGCGTCGATGCGATAGGGTCACGCCCATGAGCGTGCGCGGGTGGGGTCGGGCCGTGGTCGTGACAGCCGCGCTGGCGGGGTGCGGCGGAGACGCCGGGACGGAGGCGCGCTTCGCCTGCGTCACCGCCCACGCCGCCGACGCGTCGTGCCTCGTGGGGCGCGAGTACTGCGCATTGACGACGGCCGGCGGGGAGCGATTCGCCCGGTGCGCCCCGATGCCCGCGGCGTGCCCGGCGGATGACCCCGCGGCTATCCACCCCTGTCCCTGCCTCAGAGCCGTGCTGAGCTCCGCCGGCGCGGCCAACGTCGACTGCGGCTCGCGACCGCTCGCCGCAGGCTGGGCTACCACGGCAACGTACTCACCGTAGGACTCACGGGCTGAAGGCCGATAGGTGATCCAATGGGGCACCCTTCCCGGCACGGGTCCGCTCGGGTCTACAGAGGGGATAGCATCATGGGAAGGTGGCGTCCGGGACCTCGCTGCCAACCGCTGACCTGACTGCGCGTTCCGCGCGCCGGCCACCCTCGCCGTCGCAGCCCACGTCGATGGGCGCGCGGGGCGGTTCCCGTTCGTGGGTCCACGCCGACGTTGCCCGGCAGGCGATCGACCTGCCTGGTCGTGTGCGTGGGGGCCAAGCCCATCGCAGAGGCCAGACCCAGGCCGATCGCGTGGATCGCGAGCGAGGCGGCGTGCAGGACGCCCACGACCCCGTTGGCGAGGGAGAGCACGCGCTGGGCGTGCAGGTCCTCGCCCACGAGGTCCTCGACGAACTGGTGAACCGAGGCCGGGTCGAGGCCCTGGGGGCGAGCGCGGCGGGACTTCGAAGACGTGAAGGGCGCGGCCATGCGCCGCTCCTACTACACCGTGAAATCCAGAGGAATCCGAGGGGATGCCTCAGGTCCGGAACACCTCCCCCGCTGGCAGGGCGGGATCAGCGACGACGCCATTGGTGCCGATTGAACGCGTTGGCGACCGTTCGATGCCGCCGAAAGACGATACAGGGACGATTCAGACCTCGCTGCGCCGCGCCCTCGTGCGTGCCCTCACGTCCTCGATCAACGATGGCGTCAGGTTCGGCGATCTCGTGCTTGTGCAGATCGCTCTCGCAACGCTCGCCGCACTCGCTGAACGCCCGTCCAGAATTCAGATCTGTCGATCGTGGCTGCGCAGAGGCTGCGGTATACGAGGAGGCGTCGGCATGACGCTGCGGGCGATCGACGGAGCCGCTCAGGCCTTCTTCACGTACATCGACTTGAGGCCCATCTGGCCGAAGCCCTCGATGCGGCAGTCGATGTCGTGATCGCCGTCGACGAGCTTGATGTTCTTCACCTTCGTGCCCGCCTTGAGCGGCTTCGGCGCGCCCTTCACCGGGAGGTCCTTGATGAGCGTGACGGTGTCCCCGTCCGCCAGGACGTTCCCGTTCGCGTCCTTCCACACGCGCGGGCCGTCCGCCGCGTCGACGGCTCTCGCCGCGGCGTCCGCGCTCCACTCGTGACCGCACTCGGGGCAGACGAGGAGGCCGGATCCGTCTTCGTAAGCATAGGTCGACGCACACTTCGGGCAGGCTGGCAGATCGCTCATGACGCGCGCATACCACGCTCACGCCCCCGACAAAACGACGCGCCCCGGAAGAACCGAGGTCCCGTGGTCGAGGCATCGCGCTCAGAGCCGGTGTGCGACGAGCCTGCCGATCTCGGCGTGGGCGCTCGCGAGCATGTCCAGATCGGCTTCGCTGTCGCTCAGGTACGTTGCGATGACGACGGGCGGGCGGCCAGGCGGCCACGTGATCGCGACGTCGTTGACCGAGCCGCGCTGGCCCGTGCCGGTCTTCGTCGCAACGAGCGACGTCTCCGTCGCCCAGAGGAGCCGCTCCTGCTCCGGCGAGACCGTCGAGCGCCGCCTCTTTGAGGGGATAAGTCGTCCAACGCGGCACCCTCGCTGGCGCGGATCCCCTCGGATTTACAGAGCGCTCCCACGAGCGTTGGCGGGAGCTCCCGGGACGCCACCTTGGCTCCCGGGACGCCACCTTGGCGCGCGGCTGGCGCATCTACAGCGCGACGACGCCGTCGTGCTGGTGTCGGGCGAGCGCGCGGCGGCGATGGAGCAGGGCTTCGAGGTGGTGCGCGGCCTGGCGCACCCGATCGTGCCGTCGATGATCGCGGTGTTGAGCAAGCTGCCGCGGGTGATGCTGACGGCGATGCTCTGGGCGACGAGCCGCACCGCGATGCTGCGCGACCTGGGGTTCGTTGGGGCCCGCGGAGTCGCGCATGCTCGCCGCCATGATGACTGCGGCCGCGCCGGGCAAGACCGACGCGGTGCTGGCGATCCGGCCGTAGAGGGGGCGTCCGCCTACTCCCCGGCCTGCACGCGCGCCACCAGCGTCGGGTCGGGCAGCGTCGCGGCGACGAGCGGCCGATAGGAGGAGCAGCTCATGGGCCCGTCGAGGTGATGGGGCCGAGCAGGGTGCCGAGGAGCGATCGGCGCGCCCACGGATTACCACTGCGCGTAAGACGAACTCTGTAACCTACTGCAATTGCGATGGATTATGGTCACCCATGCGAGGGATCGGACTGGATGGCTATCGGCGATGGCCGCCGTCCGCGGCGACCGCTACCTGGCGGACGACGCCATCGCGCCCATGCCCGCGAGAGTGGTCAGCAAGCCACCGAGCACGACAAGGGAACCGAGGATGGTCATCAACGCGGTGATGAAACCGAGGCCGCCATACGTGCTCCGCGATGCCCCGGGGTTGCCGGTGGCCATGGCCGTCGCGCGCGTATTGAGCGCTATCTCCTTCAGTGCATCGAACGCCTGGCCGAGCCCGATCACCACCAACCCGCTCGCGAGCCCGAAGAGCCCGCTCACGAGGATCCCAAAGCCACCGAGTGCCGCTAGTCCGTTCATTCCACTCCTCCAATTGTTGTGTGTCGCGTGCCCGTGACGTCCAAGCACGCGTGGGGGCCCATATCCCCCGCCGCGGGGGACAGTGCCCCTCGGCGCGCCATCCCACAAGCCCTCCCGCGTGCCTCAGTGGGCGATTGGCCCCGGTCAGGCGGCTGTCTATCAACGCGCGCCATGTCCTCCCAGGACGACTGCTGCTCGACGTCAACTACATCTCCCCATCAACGACAATTTCAGGGAATGGGAATAGGCATCATGGGAAGTCAGCGGTAGCAAGCTCGGGGATGCGACGACGAGACGTAGGCGCTCGGTCGCAGAAGGGCATCCCCGATGAGCAAGAAGCGTCGCTATCGTTCGATCTCGGTGGAAGGGC
>Ga0207969_100053_pt1 | contig 84568 bp, 59 predicted proteins | sample LakWasMet25_LOW6_2_FD_183869 | JGI IMG/M metagenome (GOLD analysis project Ga0207969, IMG submission 183869) | Freshwater sediment methanotrophic microbial communities from Lake Washington under simulated oxygen tension - Sediment Metagenome... | ecosystem: Environmental > Aquatic > Freshwater >...
TGCGCATCGCCTCGACGGGCCCAGGGTCCATCGTCTCGAGGGTCTCGTAGAACTGCTTGCCCAATGAACCAACGGTGTGAATCGCGAGCGCTCCCACTCCAGGGAAGGCGCCCGGTCCGTAGGCGCTCACCAGGATGAGACCGATGATCAATAAATCGATCGATCGGTTGAGGTTGCATGCAAAGCGAGACGCCCGCCGGATCAACCCGGAGGGGGTCACGTTCTCTGCCGACAACAAGCCCAGGAGCAGCGCCAGGGGGATGCCGGCGACCGTTCCGACCAGCGCGAGGCGCACCGTGAGCACCGTCGCCTCCATCACCTCCGCGACGACCCTCCAGTCGGGGGGGAACATCCCTCGCAGAAACTGGCCGATGTCACGCCAGCCCTTGATGAAATCCGCCATGGGGATGCGGGCCGCCATCGCCGCCCAGACCAGGGCGAGCGCGAAGAGCCCGAAGGCGCTCCAGCGCTGAGCCCGGGGGCGACGGGAAAGCGCCCCAGCGCCAAGGAGCGCGGCGCCCAGAAGCAGAAGGCCGAAGATGCGCATCGAGCGCGGGTCTTCGAAGCGGCCGGAGCGGGCGCGGCTCTGCTCGTCGCGGGTCGCGCGGAAGGCCTGACGAACCAGGTCGTACTGCCGGATGTCCGATGGGACGAAGCCGTCGGTGCTGTTCAATCGACGGAGGATCGCGCGGCCCTCCTCAGATTGACCGATGGCCACAAGGGACGAACTCACCGAACGGACCAGCAGCGGGTGCTCTCGGGCGAAGGTCTCCGTGGTGGCGATGGCGTCGCTCGGAACCGGCGGCGAGTACATCAATGGACGCAGCCGGGGCCCCGGGCGGTTGGCCAGATAGCGGGTCCATGCGCCGGTGCGCTCGGAGGGAGGGTCGGCCCACACCGCGGCGGCGTCGACCTGGCCACGCTGCACGGCGATCACCGCGGCGTCGTGCTGACCGGCGAACACCTGGCGGGTAAAGAAGGTCGACGGGTTGAAGCCGCGCCGGAGCAGCAGGTAGCGGGGGATGACGTAGCCGCTGGTGGAGGTCGGGTCGATCCAGGCGATGCTCCCCCCTTGGAGGTCTTCAATGGAGTGGAAGCGGGAGTCCTCGCGCACCACCAGGGCGGAGTAGTAGGTGGGCTGTCCGCGGCGTACCTGGGTGAGCAGCACGCGGACCCCGAAGAGGCGCTCGGCCAGCACCAGCGGAGACGGCGTGAGCCAGCCGAAGTGCACGTGGCCCGAACGCATCGACTCGACCAGGGTGGTGTAGTCGAGCGTCACCGTGGCGCGAACCGGGACGTGGATGCGATCGGAGAGGTCGCGGGCGAGCTCGTCGGCCGAGCGCTGGAGGGTCTGGGCGTTCTCCGCGGGGTTGAAGCCCAGGACGATCTCCGAGGGGAGCGTCTCCTGCGCGCGGGCGACCCGGGGGAGCGCCGCCGTCAGCAGCGCGGCCAGGAGGAAGCGTCGAAGGATCAATGGTCCTCTGGGGGGCGGCTCTGGGGGGCGGCGTAGATGGCCTCGACGGCCTCATCGGACAGCTCGCTCGCAGGGCCGTCATGCACCAGGCGACCCGCGGAGAGCCCGATGATCCGGTCGGCGTAACGGCGGGCGTGTTCAATGGTGTGGACATTGACCAGCACCGGGACGCCTCGGGACCTGCCATAGTCCTTGAGCATCGACAGCACCGTCGAGGCCAGGTTGGGGTCGAGCGAGGCCGTGGGCTCATCCGCGAAGAGGGCGGTAGGCTCCTGGGCGAAGGCGCGAGCGACCGCCACCCGCTGCTGCTGTCCACCCGACAACGAACGAACCGGGGTGTCGATCTTTGCCGACAACCCGACCTCCTCCAGGCAGCGGCGGGCGATCTCGTGGTCGCGAGGCGTCCAGAGTCCGATGAGCCCGCGCAGCCAGCCGTTGTGGGAGATGCGGGCGATCAGGACGTTTTCGAGGCAGGTGTACGAGCGGATGAGGTTGAACTGCTGGAAGACGAAGCCCGCACGGGCGCGAGCCCTCGCCAGCCCGCGGCCGCGAGCGCCGGTGACCTCCAGGTCGCCGATGAAGGAGCGCCCGGAGGTGGGCTCGACCAGCCGGCTGGCGCAGCGAAGGAGCGTGCTCTTGCCCGCGCCAGAGCGGCCGAGGATCGCCACGAACTGCCCGGCGGGGACCTCGATGGAGACGTCATCGAGGCCGACCGTTCCGTCAGGGAAGACCTTGCGGAGGGATTCGAGGCGTACCGCGGCGGTCATCGCTCAGAGCGAGAAATCAGCGACTCGGATGCACGCGGGCTCGAGCGGAGGAGCGCCAGGGGCGGACTGCGTGTCGAGCAGCACCGCGAAGCTCTCGGGCCAGCGATGGTGGAAGAGGTTGGCGTTGCCGGGCTCGTTCTCGAAGGTCGCCACGATGGTGCCGAGCTCGTTCATCGGGTCGAGCATCCGGCGCTTGAAGCCGGTGTCGTCCTCCTCGAAAGTGGGCTTGAGCACCAGCTCGACGCGCGGCTGACCGATGGGGAAGCCGTCGTCGCGAAGGGTGCGCACAGTGCCGACCAGCATCCCCGGGATGTCGCGCCCGGTCAGGTAGACCACCGTCGCGCCGCGGTGGAAGCAGCGCTGCACGAAGGGCGCGGCGCCGCGCACCGGCACGTCGTCGGCGCAGGCCGCGTCGGTGAAGAAGCGGGTGAACCAGCGCTTCTTCGCCAGGGTGATCACCTCCTCGGAGACGCCGAGGGGGCGGAGCGTGTCCTCCAGGCGGTAGCGCAGGTCGTTGGGCCCGAGCGTGCGGATGATCGCCGCGTCGCGGTCGTGCTCGGCGGGGAGCGAGGCCGCGAGCGCATGCACGATGCGGATCGTGCGAGGGCGGTTGTCGTAGAGGGTTCCGTCGAGGTCGAAGATGACCACCGGGCGCTCGCCGAGGCGGTGGCGGGCGTCAATCTCGTCGAGGATCGTCTGCAGCGGGTGATTCACGCGCGCGGGTGTACACGGGATCGGCGGAGGCTTCTACCTACCAGCAGCAAAGGTCGGATCAGCGGGTGGGTGTCGGGAGCGAGCCGAGCGCGATGGCCGCGTTGGTGTACGCGGGGTCGTCGGTGACCTCGTCGGTGATCCAGGGCGGGCGGGTGAAGTCCTCGTCGGGCTCGTCGAGCTCGATCTCTGCGATCCACAGGCCCTCGTAGCGGTCGTGGTACTGGTCGAGGTCCCACACGTGGTCGCCGACCAGCACCCGGAAGCGGGTCTTGCGCAGCGACGCCACGCAGAGCAGCACCATCGCCCGCGCGTCTTCGACGGGGATGGCGTACTCATACTCCGCGCGCATCAAACCCCCGGGGCCCTTCACGGTGATCCACGCCTCGGTGGGGAGGCCGGGGCGCTCGCTGACCCGCACCCTCACGGTCGGAGAGAGCGAGAGGTAGCCCTGCACGAAGCGAGAGCCCTCCCGAAGCGCCTCGCGAGGAAGGCGCGCCACGTCCACGAGGAACTTTCGCTCGATCTCGGTCCCCATACGGCTGCCGCGAAGATACACGGCCGCGCGGGGGCTGTGGGGGGCAATTCCCTGCATTCTCCGTGAGGGCTCCACGGCCGTCCGCCTCCGTGAGAACCTCCGCGCCGATGAACCTCCCGGCGTGGCTCTCCAATGCGCTCCCGATCTTCCTGCTGCTCGTGGCCATCGGCGTGGTGCTCGCCCGTCTCCCGAAGGTCGACATGGGGCACTCCGAGGCGTTCAAGCGCCGGCGGGTGATGAACTGGGTTCCGCTCGGGATGACCTACGCCTTCCTCTACTTCGGCCGGTACAACCTCTCCGCCATCGTCGACAAGTTCGAGCACGCCCACCTGCTCACCAAGCTGCAGTTCGGCGACATCGACGGCGTCGGGGCCATCACCTACGGCGTGGCCTTCCTCCTCAACGGGCCGCTCACCGACCGCTTCGGCGGCCGCAAGACCCTGCTCATCGCCGCGGGCGGCTCGGCCGTCATGAACGTCATCATGGCCCTCGCCGTAGGCCGCGCCGCGGAGGACCCGGAGCGCTTCTACTCCACCCTCATGTTCGCCAACGCGGCCAACATGTACTTCCAGAGCTTCGGCGCCGTGTCGATCGTGAAGGTCAACGCCCCGTGGTTTCACGTGCGTGAGCGCGGCGTCCTGGGCGGCCTCTTCGGCATCCTCATCTCCCTCGGGCTCTACTTCGCCTACGACTGGGCCAAGCAGCTCGCGGAGGCCTTCGGGCTCACGGCGGCGTTCTGGGTGCCCGCGGCGGTGCTGGCCGCGTGCTGGGTGGTCGCCTACACGATGATCCAGGATACGCCCTCCAAGGCGGGCTTCGCGGACTTCGACACCGGCGACGCCACGAGCGGAGACACCGAGCCGGCGCCCGTCTTCGAGGTGGTGAAGCGCATGTTCAGCCAGCGCGCCGTGCTGATCATCATCGCCATCGAGTTCTGCTCGGGCTTCCTCCGGCAGGGCGTGATGAAGTGGTACCGGCTCTTCGCCAAGGCCACCGGCGACGACCACAGCTTCGTCTACACCAACTGGGGCATGGTGCTCTGCGTGGCCGGCATCCTCGGCGGCGTCTTCGCCGGCTTCATCTCCGACCACGTGTTCGAGTCGCGCCGAGGCCCGGTCGCGGCCGTGCTCTACGTCGGCCTGCTGCTCGGCGCCCTCGTGGCCTTCATGTCCCTCGGATCGCCCGTCCTCGGCTGGACCATGCTCTTCATGTCCCTCTGCGTGATCGGGGTGCACGGCATGCTTTCGGGCACCGCCTCGATGGACTTCGGCGGCACCAAGAGCGCCGGCCTCGTCACCGGGGTCATCGACGGCTTCGTCTACCTCGGCACCGCCTCGCAGGCCTTCCTGTACGGCCACCTGCTGCCCGACAGCCGCAGCCTCGCGGCGCACCAGCCCTCGGCCTGGAAGATCTGGCCCGGCGCGATGATCGTCATGGCCCTGATCGGCGTGGGCCTGTGCTCCAGGGTCTGGAACGCTCGACCGAAGCCCCGCTCCGCTGCCGCGCACTGACCCCCTCGACGGCCCAAAGGGGCTTACGGGGCGGTCGGCTACCAGCGCATCTCGACGATGGAGCTGCCGCCCGGCTGCACGTCAACCTGCACCGACTGCGCGGAGAGGCCGTCGCCTGGGACGAAGCGAAACGTGTGGTGCCCCGAGGGGATCGAGCGGTCGGTCATAGGGGTGCGGCCGATCAGGCGAGCTCCCTCGAAGACCTGGGCGTCAGGCGTCGCGATGAAGGTCAGGTAGCCAGGAGCCGAGGAGGCTGCGCCCTCCTCCGGGCGGGGGCCAGCGTCGACGAGGGGCCGCGCGGGAGGGCGCCGGATGTGGCGCACCGTGGGGCGCGGGGCCCGAGGCGCCGAGGCGACGGACGGCGGAGCGGCGACAGGAGACGGCGGAGCGGCGATGGACGGCGGCGGGGCGACAGGCGGCGGCGGGGCGACAGGCGGCGGCGCCGACACGACGGACAGCGGGGCGCGCAGGCGCACGGGCGCGGGGAGCGGGTCGTCGGCCACGGGAGGCTGGTTGAGCCACCAGGCGATCACCAGGGCGCTTACCACGATGAGTAATCCTCCGGCGGCCAGGCTGGGCACGCCGCGGCGGCGCCACCAGGGGAGCTTCGCGCTCTGCTGGGCGCGGTAGGAGGCGCTGGTGAGCGAAGGGGGCGTGAGCTGCAGGGGGCCGGTGATGCGCGGCGTACGCAGCGGGATGGGCGGATTGGAGGCGCGGGCTGGCGAGGGAGCGGAGGACGGAGGGAGCGACTGGCGGGCGAGGTGGCGGTCTGGGTTGAGGAGGGTGGCCTCCTCGCTGAGGTCGACCTGGGAGGGGCGGCGGGCCTCGGGGGCGAGCTGGGCCGCGGAGGACTCGAGCTCCGACGGGTCGATGGGCGCGCTGCGCCAGACCTCGGAGACCTCCTCGACCGGGGCTTCGAGGCGCGCCGTGCGGAGCAGCCGCTCGCGGAAGGTGATCTGTTCGGCGAAGAGCGAGTGCATGTACTCGCTGACCTCGCCGGTGCCGGTGGGCTTGCGGGTGCTGGCCAGCCACTGTTCGAGGGCGCGTGCGAAATCGAGGGCGGTGGGGTAGCGGCGGTCGCGGTCGCGCTCGAGCGCCCTCAGCACGATGGCCGCGAGCTCGGGGGGGTAGTCCGGGCGGAAGCGCTGCGGGCGAGGGACGTTGTCGTGGAGGACCGCGTAGACGGTGCCCGCGTCGGTCTTGCGGCGGAAGAGCCGGCGGCCGACGGTGACCTCCCACAGCACCACGCCGAGGGACCAGATGTCTGCGCGGCGGTCGACGGGCTCCTCGCGCAGCTGCTCGGGGCACATGTACGCGATCTTGCCCTTGAGCTCGCCGGCGACCGTGCGGTCTTGCGACTGGGACTTCCAGCGGGCCACGCCGAAGTCGACGATCTTGGTGGGCCCGGCGTAGGTGACGAAGATGTTCTCCGGGGAGACGTCGCGGTGCACCACGCCGGCGTTCTCACCCGACGGGAGGCGCAGCTCGTGGGCGGCGTGCAGTCCTCGCGCGGCGTCGGCCAGGATGCGCGCGACCATCTCGTAGGGAGGTGGGTGCTGGGTGCTCCAGCCGGTGCGGGCCACCACGCCGAAGGTCTCGCCGTGGAGGTACTCCATCGCGATGAACCAGGTGCCGCGGTCTTCGCCGAAGTCGAAGACGGAGCAGAGGTTCGGGTGGTCGAGCTTCGAGGCCAGGCGCGCCTCGTCGAGGAACATGTTCACGAAGCGGGAGCTGGTGGCGATGTGGGGGTGGATCGTCTTCACGGCGATCCACTTCTCGAAGCCTGCCGAGCCGCTGATCTGGGCCAGGTAGACCGAGGCCATGCCGCCCTGGGCGATGCGGTAGCGAAGGGTGTAGCGACCCAGTCGTCGCACACCCGCGCCCGACGTCGCTCGCACCGGATCGGTCGCCATCAGCCGGGCAGGCTAGCACCGTGTGAAAAAGTGGGACAGCCGGATGGAGTGCCCACTGCCTCAGGGCGTTCCGGCGTCTCCGAGCAGCTCGAGCATGCGGGGGATGGCCTGGGCCACCCCGGAGGGGCCGATGCCCGCGACCGATCCGTTGACCTTGAAGACCACGCGCATGGTGGAGAGCTCGACGATGAAGGTGCTCTCGCGGATGCCGTAGGTGCTGAGCGTGCGGGTGCCGACGCCCGACGGGTCGATGAGCGCGGTCACCGGGAGGCTGAAGGTGGTGATCCACGCGTTGAGGTTGTTGCGCGTGGGCGGTGCGTTGGCGTTGGAGGCCAGCACCTCCACGATCACCCCGCCCGCGTCGAGCACCGTCCGTCCTTGCGCAGCCAGATCACGGGCCGCGTTACGACAGCCGGGTCAAAGGAACTCGCTCACATGCACCATCGCATACCCGCGGCGGCTGCCGCGCAGCGCCTGGAGCGAGGTGGTGGTGTACGGGAGCGTGTTGGAGATCACCTCGCCGGTCGGGTTGACGTAGCCCTCCCAGGTGAGGTTGGCGAGCACGCTGCCCATGCGGTTGCCGTAGGGGCCGTCGGGGTAGGGCGAGGCGGCGACGTCCACGGGGGCGTCGAGCGCGTCGGGAGCGTCGAGGGCGACGGGGGCATCGAGCACGTCGGGGACGTCGAGGGCGACGGGGGCGTCCGTGGGCATACCCAGGTCGGTAAGATCAGCCACGGACCCACGGTCGGACGAGACGTCGTCGGAGAGCGCGGCGTCGAGGGCGGGCGAAGGCGCCGCGGGGTCGCTGCTGCACGCGGCGGCAAGGAGCAGTGCGGGGATCCATCGACGGGGGTGGGTCATGGGTTCCTTGGACGGTAACCGATCCAGCTCAGGGTGCGGAGGCCTTCGCCGGGGGAGGTGCTGACGGTGGCGCCGTCGTCGGAGACGCGGCCGAGGGCGGCCACCACGGCGAGGCCGGCGTTGATGGGAGGGGTGAAGGGCTCGACGCCCAGGGCGATGAACTCCACGGCGGTCGCGGCGGGGAGCCGGGCGCGGTTGGGGAGGGTCACCGCGACGGGGCGCGAGGCCAGGAGGGCGAAGGGCGCGAGGGCGTAGAGGCCGGAGAGGGAGGCCTCGACGAGGGCCGACGGCGCGCGGTCGACGGGCACCGGGGCGACGCGGAGGCGGCGTCCGAGGGGGCCGAGGTCGACGTCCTCGAGGTCGAGATCGAGCCGGGTGTCGGGCGCGATGGTGAGGGTGACGTCGCCGGAGGTGACGGTTCCGCCGGTGGCGCCGTCGGGGAGCTCGGGGCCCGCGGGGGCGTAGCGAGGCAGCGAGAGGGCCTCGGGCAGGCGGGCGACGCCGTCGCGCGGCGCGGAGAGCGGGACATACACCGACGCGTAATCGGGCCGCCCGTGGGCCTGCACGGAGTAGATGGCGACCTCGATCCAGTCGCCGACGTCGACGCTGAACGAGCCGTCGGCGGAGGTGGTGGCGATGAAGCACGCGGGGCCGCAGACGGTGATGGGGCGGCCGACGAGGGGGGCTCCGTCGAGGTCGGTGACGCGGCCCCCGACGCGGCGCACGCAGACCGAGCCGGGGGCGCGGTCGGCGGGGCGGGACAGGCAGGGGTCGCCCGCGTCGTCGACGGTGGCGTCACTGGCGGGGGGGAGGTCGATGGCGGTATCGACGGTGGCGTCTCGCGCGGCCATGACCGCGGGCGCAGGGTCGCTGCACGCGGCGAGCATCAGGGCGAGCGGGAGGGGAAGGGCGCGCATCGGGACCGTTGCGTAGGAGGCCCACAGCGGGCGAGCGGGTGCAAGCTGGGCGTTACAGCTTGAGCAGGCGGGAGGCGTTGTCGCGGAGCAGCGCGCGGCGGGCGGGCTCGTTGCCCTCGGTGGCGATGAACACCTTCGCGAGGCCGATGGCCTGGTGATAGAAGGGCCAGTCGGTGCCGAACATCACCCGGTCGGCGGGGGCCTCTTCGACGAGGCGGCGGACGTTGGAGAGGGACTGCGAGGCGATCTCCAACCACACGTTGGGGTAGCGCTTCGCGTAGCCGAGGGCGGTGTCCATCTGGAGCGCGCCGGAGTGGCCGAGCACGAAGGTGGTGCGCGGGTTCTCGGCGATGGCCTTCTCGTAGTGGCGCACCTGAGAGAGGTAGCGCCCGAGGGGGGGTTCGATGTCCACGGGGCCGCAGTGCCAGAACACCGGGATGTCGCGCTCGCCGCAGAGCTTGTAGAGCTTCATGGCGCGGCCGTCGTCGGGGCGGACGAGCTGCACCGCGGGGTGCACCTTGATGCCGCGGGCGCCGAGGGCGATCTGCCGGTCGAGCTTCTGCTCGACGTGGCGGGTGTACGGGTGCACCGATCCGAAGCCGATGAGGCGCTGGTCGCCGCGGATGGTGTTGAGCCAGGTGGTGGCGTTCTCCGAGAGCGCGGGCCAGTCGATGGGGAGCAGCACCGACTGGGCTACCTGGAGCTCGCCCATCTCTCGGGTGAGGTTGGGCACCGTGTGGGTCGCTCGCATTCCGCCGGCGGTGAGGGCGCCGAGGGAGAGGTCGCGCTCCATGCGCTGGAGGTCGGTGGGGCGGAAATTCTTGTTGACGTAGACGTCGAGGTCGATGGCGCAGTCGTCGGGCAGGTAGTGCTCGGTCTTCGGATGCCCGCGCTGGAGGTCGACCTGGTTGGAGCGGACGAAGGCCAGGGCCAGGTGCGTGTGCGTGTCGATGGCCGTGCCCACGGAGGGGTCGCTCACCACCACGCGCCCGTCGCGCAGCTCGAACCAGGGCAGCTTCGTGAGGTCTTTCAGGGAGTCGAATCGGGTGGGGTGCATGGGGATGGGTACAGACGCCTATCAGATGGCCGGGGGTGGCGTCACCGCATTGGGGGCGCTCCGTCCGTGATACCCACATGGGATATGCGTAATCGCAGCAGGCTCGCCGAGGCGGTCGCCATGTTCAGGCTGATGTCGTTGGCCGTGGTGGTCGCCGGGTGCAGCGGGGGCGGCTGCTCCTCGTGCGCGGGCACCGGGCTCGGACCCATCCCGGGCGGATATCCGGTGACGCCGGAGACGCGGGTCGCGAGGGCGCTGCAGATCCGGGTGACCGACCAGGGTCTGCGCAACGTGTCGCAGCTCGGCGGAGACCTGCTGCTGGGGGCCACCGGGGGGCGGCTCCCCATCCCGATGGTCAATGGCAACTTCGGCGTCGGGCGATACGTGGTGTGCCTCGAGGGGTCGTGCGGGCTCGACCTGGTGCTGCCCTCGTCGCCGCCTCCGCTGGAGCTGTTCTTCGTGGCGCCCGATCGCATCGAGGTGAGGGCGCGCATCGGGTTCCGGGGGGTGATCCCGCTGCACACGTGCACGCTGTTCTGCAACAGCATGTGCGGCGGCTGCGCGGACGGCATCGACACGAGGCTCACCATCGACACGGCGCGGGGGGCGCGGCAGTACATCGGGCTGCGGACGGCGATCGCGATCCGGCGCGACACGCACCCCGAGCGGCGCAACTACTACCGGGCCGAGCTGGTTCCCGCGATGGGGGCGCGCGAGGTGGTGGAGGAGACGCCCGGGGAGGGCTTCGACGACGCCTGGGTGGGCTGCTCGGGGGGCGGGCTCTGCGGGCTGCTCCCGGTGCTGCGGGGCACCATCAGCGGGGCCTTCCGTGGGGCGCTCGGCGGGGCGCTCGGTCCCATTCAAGATGCGTTGAGCCAGACCTCGATGCCGACGCCTCCGGGGTGCCCCACGGGGACGCGGGCGGACGGCGCGCGGTGCCGGTACTCCGACGGGTCGCTGGTGCCGTCGCTGCTGGGCGTGGAGCTCGCGGGCAACGTCGGGGGTTTACTGGCCTCGGTAAGCCCAGGGGTGCGCGCGCAGTCGGCGCTGGTGATCGCGGCGGGCGACTCGGTGCACGACGCGGAGGTGAGCGCCCAGGGGATGACCCTCAACGTCTTCGGGGTGGCGCAGTCGCAGGGGCACAACGCCTGCGTGCCGAGGCTGATGGAGCCCGCGGTGGCGGAGGTTCCGCAGTGGGCGGCGCTGCGGCAGAACGAGGCGCCGGCGAGCGCGCGGGTGTCCGACCTCGCGGTGGGCCTGTCGGAGACGTACCTCAACCACGCGCTCTTCCAGCTCTGGGACGCGGGTACCTTCTGCCTCGGGGTGACCAGCTCGCTCTCTCAGCAGCTCTCGTCGGGCACCTTCTCGGTGATCGTTCCGTCGCTGCGCAACGTGCTCTTTCCGTCGGCCTCGGGGCCCGTCGCGCTGGTGCTGCGGCCGCAGCGACCGCCCACGGTGACCATCGCGGCGGGCGTCAACCCGATGCTCACGCTGCGCTTCGAGAGGCTCGCGCTCGACGTGATGGTGTGGTCCGAGGAGCGCTACGTGAGGGCGCTCACGGTGACCACCGACGTGACGGCGCCGCTGACCCTGCAGCGCGACGCGGGGGGACTGCGGCCCTCGCTGGGCACGGTGCGAACGACGGGGACGGTGGTCACGGGGTCGGCGCTGGTGAGCGAGCCGGTGGCGCGGCTGGCGGTGTCCTTCGACGCGCTGCTGGGCACCGCCGTGGGGATGCTGGCGGGGAGCATTCCGACCATCGGGATCCCGGCGGTTCCGGTTCCGGGCGCGATGGGGATGCCGGTGGGGACGGTGAACATCGAGCTGCCGGAGGGCGGGCTGCGAGGGGTCGAGGAGGGCGGGTCGAGGTTCCTGGGCTTGTTCATGGACCTGCGGTACCGGCGGGCGGCGAGGCCGGACATCGCGGTGGCGGAGACGGTGGCGAGCGTGCTGGGCGCCGATCCGGTGAGCGACACGGCGCGGGTGCGGGTGCGGGTGGCGCCGGGCGAGTCGGTCGTGAGCGGGCAGGCGCACGAGTACGCGACGCGGGTCGATGGGATGACCTGGTCGCGGTGGGCGCCGGGGCCCTGGGTGGACGTGACGGCGCCGACGCTGGCGATGGCGGGAGAGCACCGGGTGGAGGTGCGGGCGCGCGTGGTGGGTGAGCCGGAGAGCGCGGACCCGACGCCGGTGGAGCTGCGGGTGGAGATGGTTCCGGCTGCGGGCGCGGTGGTGGTGGCGCCGGAGGTGAGGCCGACGGAGGACGCGGTGGAGCTGATCCGGGGAGGGAGGACGACGGACGCGGGCGCGTCGGGCTGCGGGTGCCGGGTGGGGGAGAGCGGACAGAGGGGCGAGAGCGGATGGGGGTGGGCGGGGATGGTGATGGCGGGAATGGCGATGGGGCTGAGGAGGCGGCGACGGCGGGGGTGAGCGGGGGTGAACGTCTACGACGCGCGTTTGACGCTGGGGTTCGCGCGTTGGCGCTCACCCGCAGGCTATAACAGGTTGGCGCCCCGGACGGGTCCGGGGCTTCCGAACAGGAATGCCACTTCGATGGAGCCCACGGCACATCGATTGGATCTTCCGGAAGGACGAGCGAGTTTCGGTACGAAAGACCCCGCGAACGCGGGGTCGCCAACCTGTTATAGCCTGCGGGTGAGCGCCAACGCGCGAACCCCAGCGTCAAACGAGCGGCTTGCACCACCGATGAACGGCTACCCGCGAACCCGAAGCGTCCAACGAGCGGCTTGCACCACCCTTACACGCTTACGCCACGCACACCACCCGCCGCCCTGCCCCCCTCACTTCACTCAACACACCGCGCGTCGTGCAGCCCCTGCGCGCGCCCTTCGGAGATCGTCACATAGCCCCGTCCATCGGAGTGCCACCCGACGGCCTCGCCCTGGGTCTCATTAAACACCGCCACCCGCTGCGCCGTCGCCCGGAAGATGTCCTCCCACGGCGCCCCCTCCCCCACGCTGAACTCCCATAGCCGCGTGTACGTCCGCACCAGCAGCCGCCGCGCGCAGGGGTGGATGTCCGCCGCGGTCACCAGCGCGTCGCCCCCGCCCGGCAGCGCGAGCGCCCCCACGCGCACCAGCGTCGCCACGCCGTCAGTCACCATCGGCTGCGGAAACCGATACACCTCCGACGATCCGGTGCTCACCTTGGTGATCACATAGACGTCACCCGTGTCGGGTCGCACCGCGAGGCTCTCTGCGTTGTGCGCCCCGTCCGGATATACAAAGGAGAAACGCTCCCATGTGACCTCGTGCCGCGCCGCGGGTCCAGGCCCCACCACCGGCTGCGATACCCGATATACGGCATAGCCCGACCGCACCCGGTCGTTGTCGCCGATGTCACCAAGGAACACGCATTGGCCCGTGGGGCAGGGTCCGACCGCGATGTCCTCCCAGTCGACCGCGCTCGCTCCACGGAGGACATAGGTGCCTCGGAGGGTGGCGTTGCCGTCCATGGAGAAGAAGCGCGCCGTGTCACCCGAGTCGTTATGGACGAAGTACACCCCGGGCTGGGCGCGGCTCTCGGCGATACCCGACAACTCAGCGAGGTCCGATGAGGAGAGGGTGCCGGTGGTCTCCGGTGACGGCTGTGTCGCGCATACCCCACAAGCCCCCATCGGGACATCGCCCGCCGCCGCCGGGACATCGCCCGCCGCCATCGGGACATCGCTGGCGTCTTGAAGGAGCGCGATGTCCGCGGGGGCGCCGTCGCCATACACCGGGTCGGAGCTGCACCCGGCCAGGACCATCATCACCCCGAGGCGCCGTGCGTACTTCACCGGGCGCTTGTACCCCACCGGGCGCCTCGGCGGCTGTCAGATCCGTGCGAGCGCAGGGGTCGGTGCGCTAGGGTGGCGGCCGTGAGCGACGACATGAACGAGGCCCTCGCGGCGCTGGCGAAGGGCACTGTGAAGCCGGTCTACGTGCTGGGCGGCAACGAGTGGCTGCTGGTCTCGCGCTGCATGAACGCCGTGCGCACCGCCGTGGTCGGAACCGGTCCTCGCGGGCTCTCGGAGGACGTCTTCGACGGCGACAACGTCACCGTCAACAACCTCATCGGGGCGTGCCGCACGCTCCCCATGATGGCCAAGCGCCGGCTGGTGATCGTGCGCCGCGCCGAGGAGTTCGCCCAGAAGCTCAACGACAAGGACCAGCGGGAGTTCTTCGGGTATATGGCCGCGCCGGAGCCCTCGACGGTGCTGATGCTGGTGGTGACCAAGTTCGACGGGCGCCGCACCTGGATCAACGAGGCCAGGAAGCACGGCTGGCTGGTGACCTGCAGCGTCCCGAGCGGCGACGACGACAAGAAGGTGGACGCCTGGCTCACCCAGTGGATCACCGCGGAGATGAAGTCCCGCAAGATCGCCGCGGAGCCCGGCGTGGTCGAGCGCCTGGTGGCCTGGATCGGCCCGGAGCTGGGGATGCTCTCCGACGCCCTGGAGCGCCTCTCGCTCTACACCGCCGGGGCGCCCATCCCCCTCGCCGCGGTCGACGAGCTGGTCACGCCGGTGAGGGAGATCGAGAGCTTCGACCTGTCCGACGCGATCCTGATGCGCGACCTGCCGATGGCCCTGGCCAACATCTCGCAGCTCAAGACCCAGCGGGTGGAGGCGCTGATGGTCCTCGGGTCGCTGGGCTACTCGCTGCGGCAGCTCGCCCGCGCCAAGCAGATGCTCTCGGTCAACCCCGAGGTGAACCTCTCCAAGGCCGTGTACATGCATGGCAAGCCGCCGGGCTGGCTGGCCGGCGCCGCCCGACGGTGGACCGTTCCGCAGGTGCACCGCGCGATGCGGGTGCTGGCGGCCACGGACGCGGCGCTCAAGGGCTCGAAGGGCTCCGCCATGGGAGCGCGCCCGGTGGGGGATTTCCGAGTGCTGGAGGAGTTCGCGATGACCCTGTGCAGCGGTGCCCCGGGCATGGGCGAACTCCCCGGTTAGAGCGGGTCGACGGAGCCGTACGCGCGGTCGTGGTAGACGAGCGCCTCGCCCGGGTGGCCGAGGTGCAGCGCGGTGACGTCGCCGAGCACCAGGGTGTGGTCGCCCGCGTCGACGAAGCGACGCACGGTGGCAGAGAAGGCCCCGAGGGAGCCCGCGAGCAGCGCCACGCCGGCCGGGTCGCGGACGATGGGGAGGTCGCTCCAGACGAAGTTGCGGTGCTCGTGCGGCTGCGCGAAGGCGTCGGCGAGGGAGCGCTGGTCGCGGGCCAGGAGGTTGACCGCGAAGGCCCCGGCGTCGCGCATCATGGACGCGGCGCTCGACGCGTTGCTGGCGGAGACCAGCACGATGGGCGGATCGATGGAGACCGTCAGGAAGGCCGTCGCGGTGAAGCCGTCGTCGGGGCGAGAGGGGTCGTCGGGGCGCACCGTGACCACGGTGACGCTGGCGGCCCAGAGCCGGGCGAGCGTGCGGTAGCGCGCGGCGTCGCTCGCGGCGAAGGTCTCGAAGGCGTTGCCCTCAGCCACCGCGCTGGATCTCGCTGGCGTCGATGAAGCCCCCCTGCTCGACGTCGAGGACTCGGATGCGGGTCTGGTAGAGGTCGTAGATCCAGGCGTGGAGGTGCACCGCGCCGGACTCCAGCTTCGCCCGCACGACGTCGTAGGTGATGAGGTTCTCGAGGGCCTGGATGACGTTCTCCTCGACGCCGCGGCGCCAGACGGCCTCGGGGTCGTCGCCGGCGTCGAAGCCCCGGCGGGCGGCCGGGGCGACGCCCTCCAGCCACTCGTGCAGCGAGGGGTGGCCGGCGCGCAGGGGCTCGAGGTCTTCGAGCGCGGCCTTCACGCCGCCGCAGCCGTAGTGGCCGCACACGATGATGTCGGGCACCTCCAGGGTGCCGACGGCGTAGTCGACGGCGGCACCGACGCTGGCGTCGGAGTGGTCGAGCGTCGGGACGAAGTTGCCGATGTTGCGCAGCACGAAGAGCTCGCCGAAGCCCGCGCTGGTCAGGTACTCGGGCACCACGCGGGAGTCCGAGCAGCCGATGAAGAGGGCGCTGGGGCGCTGGTCTTCGCGGGCGAGCCGGCGGAGGTACTCGCGCTCGTGGAAGTAGCGGCGCTGGAACAGCCCGTGGCCGTCGAGGAGGGAGTCGGTCATGGCGTTACCTTAGGATGCATTGGGGGGAAGGAAGGGGCGGAGGTTCTGTTCGATGGTGGTGCAGAAGCGGTCGAGGGGGAGGTCGTTGTCGTCGACGCCGAAGGGCTCCTCGATCTCGACGCCGATCTCCTCGATGCCGAGGAGCACATACGCGACGATCATGGTCACCGGCACGGTGCTCCATCCGAAGCTCAGCACGAGCGCCATCGGGAGGGTGCCGCAGTAGATGGCGAGCGCTCGCCGGAGGTGCACCACGTACGCGAAGGGCAGCGGGGTGCGCTTGATGCGCTCGCACGCGCCGATGCAGTCGATGAGCACCTGGACGTTCTGCTCGATGATCGCCTGCTGGACGTCGGTGATGAGCCCCCGGCGCTGCCCGTCGGCGATCGATCGCGAGATGGCCATGGCGATAGCGAGCGGGGGGTGCTGGGAGCCGCTCAGCCCCTCGGCCTCGGCGGGGTCGAGCTCCTGGGCGATGGGCCCGAGGCCGTGCTTGTTCCGGAGGGAGCTCATGCAGGCGTAGGAGAACGCCATGTCCAACCGCACGATGCGCGAGACCAGGGCCTGGTCGGCGGCGAAGAGGGCGGCGGTGGAGCGGGCGAGGTTGCGCGACTCGTTGACGATCGACCCCCAGAGCTTACGCGCCTCCCAGAAGCGGTCGTAGGAGGCGTTGGTGCGAAACACCAGCAGCAGGCCGAGGGGGGTGCCGATGAGGGCGTGCACCTTCTCCGTCGACTGAAACTCGTGCCACCAGTGGTTCACCACGACGACGGCGACGGCTGCCAGCCCGCAGACCAGGGCCCGGTACCCGATGGTGCGGGCCATGGAGCCCCGGACGGCGAAGAAGTGGTCGCGCCACTGATGGGGTTCGTAGTCGATCACGGCGCGGACTCTACACAAGCCGCCATCAAACGTGACGTCCGCGCTCGCGGCGTGCAGAGTGGGGGGTGGAGGAGCAGAGGAGCCAAGAACCCGATGACCAACGCCGTACCGAACCGAGTTCCCTGGAAGACGATGCTCGTGCCGACGGATTTCTCGGCGGGGGCGCGCGCCGCCCTGAGCCTTGCCGCTGACGTCGCGAAGGTGCATGGCGCGAGGCTGGTGGTGCTGCACGTGGCCGAGCTCCTCCCGGGGCTCACCGCCGACACGGTGGTACACGCCGAGGGAGGCGCCCCGATGCGGCTGGAGGACTTCCACCGCGCCCAGACCCTGGCGTGGATGGAGCAAGACCGGGCGCTGGCCCATGCCCGAGAGGTTCCGATCGACCTGGTGTTCGTGCTGGGCGAGGTGGTCCCGACGGTGATCGCCGAGGCGAGGCTGCGTCACGCCGACGTGATCGTGATGGGCACGCACGGTCGCAGCGGCCTCGCCCACCTGGTGATGGGCAGCGTGGCCGAGCGGGTGGTGCGGCAGGCCCCGGTGCCGGTGCTCACGGTCAGGGTGCCCGACGCGCCGTGAAGGGGATTGAGTTTTCCCGAGCCATGGGACATTTCTACGGGGAAATGCTCTCCCTATCCTTCGTTGTGATCGGCCTGGGACGAGAGAGAGCCGGAGAGCTGTAGATGAGCGATCCCGTGAACGCGCCGCGTGACAGCTTCCTGCCGTCAAGCGGCACGTCGCGGGTCGGGCAGTACGATCTCCTTACCCCCCTCGGTAAAGGGGGCATGGCCTACGTCTACCTCGCCCGGAAGATGGGGAGCGGCGGCTTCGAGCGCCTCGTGGCGGTCAAGGTCATGCATCGCAACATCGCCGCGGACGAGGAGTTCGTGCAGATGTTCCTGGACGAGGCGCGGCTCGCGGCGCGCATCCACCACCCCAACGTGGTGCCCATCCTCGACCTGGGAAACGACGACGGCCTGCTCTACATGGTCATGGATTACATCGAGGGCGACACCCTCGCGGCGATCCAGCGCACCGCCATCGGGCTCGCTCGCACCATCCCCGTCGGCATCTCGCTGCGCATCGTGCTCGACGCGCTCATCGGCCTCGACGCGGCGCACAACCTCCGCGGCCCCGACGGCGAGTCGCTCCAGCTCATCCACCGCGACGTCTCGCCGCAGAACATCCTCGTCGGCTCCGACGGCGCCGCGCGCCTCGTGGACTTCGGCATCGCCCGCGCCGAGCGCCGACTCTCGCTCACCAGCGTCGGGATGCTCAAGGGCAAGGCGCCCTTCATGGCCCCCGAGCAGCTGGAGGGGGGCGCGGTCGACCGGCGCGCCGACGTGTTCTCGATGGGCGTCACGCTCTGGGAGACGCTGGCGCTGCGGCGGTGCTTCCCCGCGCGGGCCCGCCCCGACCTGCTGCAGGAGTCGCTGAGGGCGCCGTACCGCTCGCTGCTGATGTTCACCGACCAGATCCCCGAGGTGCTCGACGGGCTCTGCGAGAAGGCCCTCGCGTACGACCCGGAGGATCGCTACCCCTCCGCGGCCGCCTTCGCCGATGCCATCGAGGCCAACTTCCGGGCCGACATCGCCACGCAGCGGCAGGTCGGGCAGTTCATGTCCGCGGTGGTCGCAGAAAAGATCGGCCGAGAGCGCGAGGCCGTGCGCAACGCCTCCACGCGCACCTCCGGCACCGAGGAGGCCCGAAGCCGACCCAGCCCCGATCCCAACTCGGTGCTCGGGAGGGTCGACTCCGCGGTGAAGTCGGTGAAGTCCAATCCCGATGCGACGAACACCGGCCTGCGCCACCGCGCTGACTCCATCAAGCCGCTCGAGCTGCGGGCGCCCACGCCCCCGCCAAGCCTCGAGCTGCAGACCTCCGTGGGCATGGGGCCGGCGATCCCTCCCAACAACCCGCCGATGCGTGCGCCCACCCCGGCGCCCACGGGTGACCGCAGGCGGTTGCAGCCGAGCGACCACGAGCTGTCCGACCAGCCCACCCGGGTGAAGCAGGCCCCGCAGGCGGGCCCCGTGCGCGCGACCCCCCAGAAGGCCCAGTACTCCGACCTTCCGGAGATGCCCAGGTCGGACTCGATGATGCGCCTGCCCGACCTGCCCGACCTCGAGGCCGCGACCTCGGTGGCGAAGCACCAGGCCCTCCAGCGCCCCGCGGTCAGCTCCACCGAGAGCCGCAGCGAGGCCCCCCGCAAGGCGGGCGGCTCCCGGCGCTTCTCGACGATGGCCGGCGGTGGCCTGCCGCACACCCGCGCGCCTACCCCGGCCACGGGCACCGCGGCGCCGAACTTCGGCGCGCCGTCTCGCATCTCGGCGACCGAAGACTCGGCGATGTCGCGCCCGCGCGCCCAGCCGAGGCCGGAGATGCCCGCAGCCCCGCCCGCAGCCCCGGTGATCGAGCGCGCCGCGCGCCCGCGCCCCCCGACGATGGCGGGCATGAGGGTGCCGACCGAGTTTCGCAGGGACCAGGTCGAGGAGCTGCCGAAGGCCCTGAACGAGCCTGGCGCGCTGCGGGCTCCGACGCCGCCCGGCACGCCGCGGCAGGCGCCGCTCGGGCTGCGAGCGCCGACGCCTCCGGGCGGGCGCCCGCAGGTGCCTCAGAACTTCAACCAGCTGGAGGCGCTGATCTCTACGGCGCCTGCGGAGATCGACGAGCACGAGGCGCCCATCGACATGGGCCGAGGGCGGTCGACGGTCCGGCGGGAGCCCGAAGCCTCGCAGTCCGCTGCGGCCGAGCCGGGAGCGTCGGTGCTGCGCGCGCCGACGCCCGCGGGGGTGCGGGCGAGGAGCGAGCACAGCAACGCGGAGATGCGCCCGGTGACGCCGGCCCTCGGTCGGGCGAAGCTGCCGCTCACGATGCCGGTGCCCAGCGTCCCCCCAGAGGTGGAGGACGGGGAGGCCGAGCTGGAGAGGCACCGGGTGCGACCGCAGGCCTTTGTCGAGCCGCCGACGGGCCTACCGCTCTTCGCTCGGGTCGCGATCGCGTTGGTGCTCTTCGCCCTGCTGTCCTTCGCGGGCTGGCACCTGATGCATCAGTGAGAAGGTCAGCCTGAACCTGCTGCGCCCCCCGATGCAGCGGTCGGCCGCGCTCGAAATACCCCGCGTATGTCTCGCGCGGCCTCCCTCGACTCGGGGTGCTCGCGACGGTTCATGCTGACCTTCTGAGAGAGCGGGATGGGGCTTCGCGGGGTCTTCCGCGCGCCCCGGCGGTGGGGGGGGAGAGGCTCAGCGGTGGGCGCTGATCAGAAGGTGCCGGAGAGCAGCGGGATGCGCAGCTCGGACACCGCCGTCAGGCCGTACTGACGCACCTCCTGGACGGTGAGGTTGGCCCCGACGTGGATGGCAGGGACCGCGAGCGAGAGGCCGCCGGGGCCCATGTCGAGCAGGCCCGTCGGGCGAAACGCGGGGCGCGCGGCGAGCTGGCGGGGGGAGCGGCGCGCCGGGGGCAGGATGTCGGAGGTCGTCCCGGAGGTGGCGCCGGGCGCGGGGGCTGCGGCCGGAGCAGCGCCTGCCGGAGTGGCCGCGGGGGCGGTCGTGCTCTCGTCGAGCGGACCGGTCGCGGGCGCGTTGTCTTCCGCGGGCTGGTCGCGCTCGGGGCTGTACGCCGTGGCGCCGATGGTCGCGATGGTGGTCGGGATGATGAGCCCGAGGCCCACCACCAGCGTGCCGACGGTGATGCCGGTGAGGGTGGTGTCGCCCTCGGCGGCCTGCTCGAGGAAGTAGCCGCCGACGCCGCCCGCGATGGCGCCGAGGCCGCCGCCCACGAGGTAGGCCCAGGTCGGTCGCGCGCCCGCGGCGGCTTCGATCAGCATCACGGCCTCACCGCCCAGGAGCGCGCAGCCCGCGATGCCCTTGCCCGTGGGAGTCACGGCGTTGACCGTCTGCGCCTGCGCCTCCCGGGGGGAGCCCAGGGAGAGAGCACCGAACACACCTGCGAGCGAGACGAGAACCACGGCCGTGCGCATGAGACCTCCGTACAAAGAACTTCCCGGTATGCGAGGTGGTTGCCCCGGTCGCAGGAAACGTTCGCCAAGCTATCATCGGGCCGCGCGCAGCATCAAGGGAGCCCCGAATCGCGCGGAGGCCCTGCTCAGAATTGCGCGTGGAGGCTGACGCCGCCCGACCTGGCGGTGGTCCACGGGGTGACGCGCAGGGCGGTGCCCTCGGCGCGGCGAGGGGCGAGCGCGTACCAGAGGGCGCCGCCCGCGATGGCGGCGACGCCGACGCCGCCCGCCACGAAGGAGAGCGTGGTGTAGCGAGACGCGTCGTCGTGAGCGGCCTGCTCCTCGGACGAGACGCTGTCGCCGCAGTCGCCGTCCGGGCAGAGGCGCTCGAAGGTGTCGAGCGGCGCGCCTCGGAGGTAGAAGAGCTCACCCCCCGCGGCGAGGGAGGCGACGCCCGCGCCCATGAGGATCCATGGGCCGGCGCCGGGGCCGCGCGAGGGGGGAGCGGGGCGGACGTCCACGCGAGGGTCCACCGCCGGGGGTTGGTTTACCGTGGCAGGTAATCCATGGCCGAGGGCCCTCTCGACCTGCGCGGACATCTCATCGTGGACCAGCTCGCCGCGGCGCACGTCGACCACCATCGGCCGGTCGCCGGAGAGCAGCACGACGCGGGCGGCGCCGAGGGCCGACCCCACCGCGGCGGCGTCGCTGATGACCACCGCGGGAGACTCCGGGGCGGTGGGGTAGTTGAGCCCCGGCAGCCCGGCGACCCGCAGCAGGGCGTCGAGCCGCGGGTCGAGCGAGAGCGAGGTGGAGCGGCCCGCGGTGACAGTGACCGTGCGGACCCGCGAGGCCTCGCCGCAGCGGAGCGACACGCGGTGGGTGCGCGCGGGCAGCGACTGCTCGACGGTCTGCGCGGTGGAGGCCGAGCGCGCGTCGTCCACGGAGACGGTGCAGCCCTCGCGGGGGGCGCGCACCGAGAGGGTTCCGCTGGCGACGGGGGCGCCGGCCACCGACGGGGGGCGCAGCCGAGCGACGATGGGACGGAAGCGCAGTGGGCAGTCGTAGTCCGAGGGCATCCACCACGGGTCGAAGGCGAAGGCCCGGCGCAGCCACGTCTCGGCCTCCTCGGTGCGACGATCCTCGTGGGCGATGCGCGCCATCAGGAAGAGGCCCTTCAGGTACGCCGCGCGGTTGTTCTCCTGGAGCTCGAGCGCGTCGGGCGCGGCCTCCATCGCCGTGAGCGCGGGCTGCAGCCGCCGTCGCCCCGCGGGTCGGCCCTGCGCGAAGAGGGCGGTCTCACCCGCGGCGATGGCCTCGCGCTGCGGACGGAGCACGTCCTCCTGCGGGGCGTAGCGGCCGAAGCGGGCGAGCAGCTCGCGGCTCAGGGCCTCGCCCGACTGCGCCTCGGGGCCGAGCGCCCCCGCCACCGACGCGACCTGCGCCGCGGTGGGACCGCGGTCGCGCACCGACACGGTCAGCACCGGGATCGGGTCGGCCTCCGCCGACGCCATGAACATCGCCAGGGAGCAGAGCCCCACCCACGCGCCAGACGCTCTTGCTGTCATCGCTCTCGTCCGCCTTCCCACCGCCGGGAGTGTCGTCCAACAGCCCGTGCGGTCACCAGCCCCTTTGTCGGGAGGGGCTGGCGATGTGGTTGTCGGAGGAGGAGAGAGGGGGAGGAAGAAGAAGGCGGAGCGGAGCGATCAGCGGGTCTTGCGGTCGATGCCGATGCGCGCGACCCAGAGGCAGACGGTCACGTTGAGCGCGATCCAGCCCAGGTAGAGCAGCGAGCCCAGCGGGGCGAAGCCCGTTCGCATGAAGAGCTCGGCCAGCATGAACGACGCGGTGCCGAGCGCGACGCCGCCGATGGGGGAGCGCAGCGACGGGCGGGAGAAGCCGAGGCCCACCAGGGCCAGCACGATGCCGAGGTTGGCGAAGGGCAGCCAGCGGTGAAGGTGCGCGCCGAGGAGCGGCACGTCCCAGGTGGCCGCAGGGCGCATCGCGAACTCGACGCCCGGCACATAGTGGCCGACGAACTGCGGCAGGAAGAAGAGCCCGACGCCGGTCACCACAGCGGGCACGATCCAGCCGAAGGTGAGCTCGCCCTTCTTGTTGCGGATCCAGAGGGCGAGCGCCAGCGCGAGGCCGAGCAGCATCACCGCGCGGGTCACCCCGGCGGACCACAGCACCCCGTCGCTCGCGGCCGAGGCGCTCACGACGCCGGCGCCGTAGAGCTCACGCTCGCTGCCTCCGTGGGCCGTCGGGGTGCTGTGCTCGAGGAGCAGCGAGCGCACCCGGTCGGGGTCGGTGACGCCCTGCGAGTACAGGAGCGCGGCGACGCCCGCGACGTGGGGAGATGCCATGGAGGTGCCCGACCACGACGCGAACTGCTCGCAGCGGTTGCGCCCGCGCTCGCAGATGGTCTGCTGGAGGATCGCCACGCCCGGGGCCGCGATGGCGATCTCGGGGCCGCGCGAGCTGAAGAACGCGATCTGGTCGCCGGAGTCGATGGCGCTCACGGCGATGGAGAGCGGGGCGTTGGCGGGGGAGCCCACGGAGCGGCCGCTGTTGCCCGCGGCGCACACCACGGTGACGCCGCGGCGGTGGGCGTACTCGACCGCCTGGTCCATGATCTTGGAGCGGCCGTCGCCGCCGAGGGAGAGGTTGATGACGTCGGCGCCGTGGTCGGCCGCCCAGCGGATGCCTTCGGCCACGTCGGCGAGCGAGCCGCTGCCGCGCGCGTCGAGCACCTTCACCGGGAGGATGGTCGCGCAGAAGGCCACGCCCGCGGTGCCGAGCTGGTTGTTGGTGGTCTGCGCGATGGTGCCCGCGACGTGCGTGCCGTGGCCCTGGTCGTCGTTGGCGTGGGCGGTGTCGTTGACGAAGTTCCAGCCGGGGAGGCAGCGGGTGCCGGCGAGGTCGGGGATGCGGGTGAACTCGCCGTGGTTCTCGCAGGCCACGCCGGTGTCGATGACCGCGACGGTCGCGCCGCGCCCGCAGGTGACCTCCGAAGAGCGCGCGAGCCCGACGCGCTGCATCCCCCACTGCTGGTCGTACATCGGATCGTTGGGCACGAAGAGCGCGCGCATCTCGCGGTTCACCTCGGCCGCGTCGACGTCTGACTCCGCCGAGAGCCCGCGCAGCACCCTCGTCGCCTCGCTCGTCGGAACCGTCGCCAGGTACACCCGGTCGACGCCGACCATCGGGCTGTTGGGGGTCAGCGTGACGTGGTGCCGCTCGGCGATGGCGCGCACGTCGCTCTCCGACACGCCATCATCGAGGTCGACCGCGAGCACGGTCTCGTCAACGGCCAGTGCCATCGCGGGTACCGCCCACAGCGCCATGCCCAGAAGCCCGGCTCCCCATCGTCGCTTGCGTGCACTCATGCGCGAAGGGCAGCACGCGGACGGCGCCCCTGCAAGCGCGCGAGGCGGGAGCCCCTAAAGGGCGCCGAGGCTCGCGGAGCGCCGTCGTTGACGGCCCCGAGGGCGGGTGGAACAATCCCGCTTCGATCGGTTCTACGGGGATCTTCAATGCAGGACGTCGCCCGACCGATCACCGGAGCGCATGGCTGAGCCCGTCAGCACCACCACAGGGACATCGACCGCGCCGGGAGATCCGCTCGTCGGGCGCGTGATCAATGACCGCTTCAAGGTGCTCTCGATCATCGCCCGCGGCGGCATGGGCAAGGTCTACAAGGCCGAGCAGGCGCCGCTCGGACGCATCGTCGCGCTCAAGGTGCTGCAGCCGAACTACAACGGCGACAGCGACCCGGAGTTTCACAAGCGCTTCTTCCTCGAGGCCTCGCTCGTCTCGAAGCTAACTCACCCCAACACGGTCACGCTCTACGACTACGGGCAGTCGAGCGACAACGTGTACTTCATGGCGATGGAGTACCTGGAGGGCCGCACCCTCCACCGGCTGCTCCGCGAGGACGCTCCGCTCGACGCGGGGCGAGCGCTGCACATCCTCGTGCAGGCCTGCCGGGCGCTTCGGGAGGCCCACCGGCATGGGGTGATCCACCGCGACCTGAAGCCGGCCAACCTCTTCCTGGTGCGCCACGACGACGACCAGGACTTCGTGAAGGTGCTCGATTTCGGGCTGCTCAAGCGCACCGACGAGACCGCCGAGGAGGCCCTCACCCAGACCGGCCTCTTCATGGGGTCGCCCAAGTACATGGCCCCCGAGCAGATTCGCGGAGAGCGCGTGTGCGCCGCGACGGACGTGTACTCGCTCGGGGTGATCCTCTTCGAGATGCTCACCGGCAAGGTGCCCTTCGAGCGGTCGAGCTCGGTCAACCTGCTCATGGCCCACGTGAGCGACCCGGTGCCCACGATCGTCGAGGTGAACCCCCTGGTGCAGGTTCCCGCGGCGGTGGAGGAGATCGTCTACCGCTGCCTCGCGAAGCGCCCCGACGACCGCTACGCCTCGATGGACGAGCTCATCGCCGCCATCAAGCTGGCCAGCGCGTCGCTCGGCCGCCCCCTCGGATCGATGTCCGGGGAGTTCATGCACAGCCTCTCGGCGAGGGCGCCCACCTCGGGCGAGGGCCCCGTGGCGCCTGTCATCTCGTCTGTCCCTCCGCCGCTGCCCCGCGCCCACACGCCCGCCGACTCGCCCGCCGCCCAACGCCCCGCGGCGGTCCCGATGAGCGTCACGGTGACGGCCCCGTCGAGCGAGCCTCGGCGCAGCCCGCTGTTGCTGGGCGTCGGCCTCTTCGTGCTCGCGGTCGGCCTTGGCGTGGCCATCCGCCTCGTCGCCGCGCCGACGCCCCCGACGCCCGCGGCCGCGGCGCCTTCGGTGCAGGTCTCCCTCGACAGCGATCCCGCCGGGGTCGAGGTGCTGGAGGGCGGCGTCTCCCTCGGGCGCACGCCCCTGCGCAGCACCTGGACGGGCGCGCGAGGCAACCCCGACACCGCCCATACGCTGGTGTTCCGTCAGGCGGGCTACGAAGACCAGCAGGTGACCCTGTCGGGGCCTCAGCTCTCGCACGTGGCGCACATGCGCCCGAGGGTGACGGACGTCCCTCCGATGCCAGCGCCCGTCGTGCCCGCGCCCGCCGTCGTGCCCGCCCCAGAGCCCGCGAGGGTGGGCGCCCGCCCGGCGCGACGCACGCCGCGGGCTGCGCCTCGCGCCAACACCCCCAACACCCCGACCGGCTACCGCGACAACGTGTACTGACCGGGCGAAGGTCGCTACGCCTTGACGGGCTCGCGATAAAGGCTGCGCAGCACCTCGTAGGTCGACATCGGGATGAACGCGTCGATGGGGTTGTCGGTCACCACCGCGCGCTTCTCCACGGTGGCCTCGTCGCACGCGAGCAGGAGCATCGAGCCCTCGTCCGCGGTGGACGCGAGCCCGAGCCCGGCGATCTGGCCGCCCTGCACCTTCACCGCGTAGTTGAGCGGGTGGATGGGGTCGCGGAGCGGCGTGCGGTCGGAGAGCGCGAGGGTGTCGCGAGCGAGGGTGAGGGTGCCCGTGCTGGTGGGCTGGAGCATCCACGGGGCGTCGGGGTCGAGGGTGGCCTCGAGGTGCGCGAGCAAGGGGTCGAGCGACAGCCCGGGGAGCAGCGCGAAGGCGTGGGAGGTCGCCGCGGACAGGGCGACGGCGTCGAGGTCGACCTTCGCGACGCGAGCGCGCCACGCGGCCGACGGGGCCGACGGCGTGGCGAGGGACTCGATGAGCACGATCGGGTCGTTGCGCTGCGAGAGGATCAGCACCCGCCGGCCGTTGCCGGTCAGCAGCAGCGCGCCGTAGGGGCTGGTGAGGTCGACGACCTCCACGCGTCGCTCATCGTCGCTCACGTCGAGGCGGCCGGGGGTGGCGACGAGGGAGATGGAGCCGCCGCGGCGCCGGGCCCACGCGGCGAGCGCGCTGCCGCCGAAGACGCCGATGGTCATGCCCGGCACGAGGCCGAGCGCCGCGGACACGTTGGTGCTCGCGAAGAGGGCGATGAACAGCCCGGAGGCGCCCGCGGTGAGGCCGAGCACCGCGGAGCGCAGCCACTTCGGGTCGCTGCATACAGGAACACGTAAGGTCGCCGCAGGGTCCATGGTCTTCGTATCTACCTCCGCCGGTCGCGCGGCGCAGGCCGCGGGCCGTAGGTCTTCTCGTTCTCCCTCGCGTCGGTGGCGAGCTCGCGCTGCCAGTCGCGGTTCTTCAGCTTCGCGTTGCGGAAGGCCTCCCAGTGCGGGCGCGCGACCTCCGTGCGGGAGACCCCTTCGGGCACCTCCAGCACGTCGATCTGCGCGCTGGAGAGGTCGAAGTCGCTGTTGACCAGGCGGTCCGGGTCCATCGCCATGTCCTGGAGGATCTGCTTGATGATCCCGCTGGAGACCCCGAAGCGCTTCGCCACCTGGTGCACGTTCTGGAACTCGTACCCGCCGTTGGCGGTGATGCCGAGGTGGTACGCGCAGAAGAGCGTGAAGGCGTCGATGCCGTGCTTCTCCGCCAGCGCCGACCGCGGCCCGGCGGGTGTGCTCTCGTCCTTGCTCATCCGCCCGACGTTAGCACCCTCAGCGCGGCAGCACGCCCGCGACGTCGCGCAGCACGATCACCACGATGCCCATGAGCCCCTCGCCCGCCACGACGCCCGACGAGGCCGACACGATGTACCGCTCGGCGAAGTCCTTGTGGGTGCGGTGCAGCAGCCAGGCGACGGTGGCGCCCACCAGCATCGCGAAGCTGTCGTTGAAGTCGATGACCAGCGCGATGCCGAGGCCGGTCGCGCTGGGCAGGTAGGGCTTCCACGAGCGCGGGACGAGCTCCTCGGCGATGGCGAGCACGGCGCCGAACATCGCGCCCGCGGCGATCGCGTACACGGCCAGGCTGGGGAGGTTGCCCGGGCCGTCCTTGAGGAGCTTGGCGACGGAGGCCCAGGCCACCGCCGCGGGCGCCGCGAGCTCGTTGCCGAGGCGCTCGGGCTTCGCGATGACGAAGTACGCCGGGACGCACACGAAGGCGCCCGCGACGACCCCGAGGATCTGCGCCCAGAACTGCTTGCGCGGCGCTCCACCGAGGAGGTAGCCGGTCTTCACCTCGGTGAGCAGGTCGGCGGAGTGGCTGGCGGCGCCGGCGGTGACCGTGGCGGTCATCAGGTTGGCCGCGGCGTTGCCGGGGACGAGCACGCCGAAGAGGAGCTGCGCGATCTTGCCCATGGCGCCGATGGGGGTGACGTCGGTCTCGCCGGTGGCGCGCGCGGCGACCACGCTCAGCACGAAGGCCAGCGCGACGGCCGCGCAGCCCTGGAGCAGCGGCACGCCAAACCAGGCGCGGAGCATGGCGATAGAGGCCACGGAGCAGACCGCGAGCCCGACGCCGAACCAGAGCGAGGGGACCTCCACCTCGGCGAGCGGGTCTTCCCTGGGCGCCACCTTGCGGCCGAAGGGGAGCAGCGCGCCGAGGCCCGAGAACGCGCGGGCGATGGTGCGCCAGCGGAAGGCGAAGGCCACGAGGCTGGAGCTCACCATGAGGGCGGTGCCGGGCCAGACGCTCCACTTCGATCGGAGCACCGCGTGGAGCACCTCGGCGGAGCGCACGGGGATCGCGTGGTCGTGCTCGGCGGCGTGCACGAAGGCCGACCAGGCCGCGGGGGTGGCGGTGTCCGCCGCGCTGGCGACGCGCAGCACCCCATGGTCGAGGAGCCACGGGCCGATGAGGCCGTAGTTGATGGCGCCGCCGAGGCTGAGGCTCAGGGCGACCTTCATCCCGATGATGGCCCCGGCGGCGTAGAGCAGCAGCGAGGTGTTGAGCGCGAAGGACCACGCCTCGCCGGGGTATCCCCTTACCGTGAAGGGTAATCCGACGGACTCCGGAAGGCGTCGGAAGATCCAGAGCTTGCACTCGAAGATGAACTTCACGACCGCGGCGAAGAGGCCGGCGACGAGGAGCGAGCGGGCCTTGGAGAGCGACTCCTTGCCCGCGGCGTGCATGGTGCGGATGGTCTCCGCGCACACGATGCCCGACGGGAAGCGGAGCTGCTCGGCGTTGATGAGGCTGCGCTTGAGGGGGATGGCGACGACGACGCCGAGGACGGAGATGGCGAGGAGCCACGCGGTGAGCTGCCAGTGGGTGAGCTCGGGGACGTCGATGACGTGCTCGCGGCGCAGCATGGTGAGCGCGGGGATGGAGCTCACGAGCCCGGCGGAGGACATGTACGCGGCGGCGGAGGCGGCGGTCTGGGACGTGTTGTTCTCCAGCATGGTGAACTCGTCCATGGAGGGGAAGAGCTTGCGCACCGCGGAGAAGATCGCGAAGGCCAGCACGCTCGCGGTGATGGACATCCCGAAGTTCCAGCCGATCTTGAGGCCGATGTAGAGGTTGGAGGCGCCGAGGATGCTCCCGAGGAGCATGCCGGTGAGGGCGGCTCGCACGGTGAGCTGGGGCACACCCCGGGCGTAGACCTTCTCGAGCCACAGGCGGTCGCGTGCGGCGATGGCCTCCGGGTCGGTGAGCGGCGACAGGTCGATGGGAAACGCGGCGGACTTCGGCTCGGACTCGGTGGGGGCGCTCATCGCCCGCGCGAGGCAATCACGGTTATGGGGCGCTGATCAACGCGCGGCGGCGGCGCGGAAGAAGCGCTCTCCGTAGGAGGCGACCCACAGCAGCCGGTCGAGGGTCTGCGTGGCGTCGAGGACGGCCTCTGTGTGGGCCGCGGCGAGGGCGGTGAGCGCGTCGCGGTTGGCCACGACGGCGGCGCTGAAGGCGTCGAGCGCGGGCACGAAGAACGACGGCCCCGCGGTGCCCTTCTCCTCGCCGGGAGGGAACTCGTGGGAGAGCCCGAGGTAGACGAGTGCGTGGTCGTCCATGAGGCACATGGTCTGCGGGTAGAGCAGCGCGAGCACCTTGCTCACTGCGGCCACGCCGACGTCGTCGCCGCAGAGGAGGGTGACCGCCTGCGCGGCGGCCGAGCGCTCGTCGTCGGCGAGGGAGAGCCATCCGTCGGGGCCGTCGGGCAATACCTGGTCGAGTAACAGCCAGGCCGGGAGCGCGGGCTCCTGGAGCCACCGCCGGAAGACCGGCGACGTGGCGCGGCTGTTGACCATCCAGCTGCCGTGGAGGGCGAGCGCGAGGCGGTCGACGAGGGGGACGCCCCTCGCGGCGGCGACGCGCAGCGCGTGGGCCGAGCGGTCGTAGCCGTAGGCGCCGGGGAGCGTGGCGCGCCGGGCGAGGAGGCGCAGCGGGTCGTCGATTACGTGGGTGTGGAGGGTGATGGGGTCGCGCATGGGGTCGTGGGTGGCGCGACGCTACCAGGGAGGCGGGGCGGTCAGGCGGTGGCGACGGCGGGAGTCGCGAGGGTGCGGCCCGCCGGGCGGAAGCGCCACGACGCGAGCAGCAGGCCGAGGAGCACGACGGGCGCGACCGCGTGGCTGACGGGGTCGTGCGAGGCGAGGTGCGAGAACACGGCGCTGACCATGTTGATGGCGAAGCCCGCGTAGGCCCACTCCTTCAGGCGGGGGAGGCCGGGCGCGAGGAGCGCCGCCACGCCGAGGAGCTTGGCCGCCCCGAGGAGGGTCATGAAGTAGAGCGGGTAGCCGAGGTGCGAGTAGCCCGCGACCATCGGGGCCTGGTGGGTGAGGGCGCCGAAGCCGGAGATCGTGAGCCCCAGGGAGAAGAGGGCGGTGGGGATCCAGTAGGCGAGGTTGAGGTTCTTCATGGGAACGGAAGCTCCTGCGACGCCGTTTTGGGGGGAGAGGGCGTCGCCGGGGTGCAATCTCCGCCCGCCGCGGTGGTGACGCCATTACGCACGGGAGAGCACCATCTGCTATCCATCGATGCAGATGGACGAACTGCCCGAGACCACGGAGTTCCTGACCTTCGTTCGCACGGTGGAGGCGCGCTCGATCTCCCGGGCGGCGCGCGAGCTGGGCGTCCCGCGGCCCACGGTCGGGCGACGCCTCGCGCGGCTGGAGGAGAAGCTCGGCGTGCGGCTGCTCCGGCGCACCACCCGCACGATGGTGCTCACCGACGCGGGCGAGGCGCTCTACCAGCGGGCGCGCGGGGTCATCGCGGCGGTGCGCGAGGCGGAGCAGTCGGTGCGACGTAGCGACGACGCGGTGCGCGGCGCGCTGCGGGTGTCGGCGCCGCCGATGAACCTCCTGCACTTCGGAGCGATGATCTCGGACTTCATCGGCCGCTACCCCGACGTGCGCCTGGAGCTCGACCTGACCACCCGGCACGTCGACCTGGCCGCAGGGAGCTACGACGTGGCCATCCGAGCGGCGGCGCAGCTCCCGCCGGGGCTCATCGCGCGCAACCTGATGCGCTCGCGGCTGGTGGCGGTCGCCTCGCCGGAGTACCTCGCGCGCCACGGGGCGCCCCGCCGGGTGACGGAGATCGCGAAGCACGCCTGCCTCGTGGGCTTCGCGCAGGGCGAGCACCCGTCGACGCACTGGCCGCTGGTGCGCGGCGGGCAGGTGCGGGTCGAGGCGCTCATGGCCACCAACGACCTGGGGGTGCTTCACACGGCGGCGCTGGGGGGCCGAGGCGTCGCGCTGCTGCCGCTGCCGCTCGTGCACGACGACGTCGCCGCGGGCAGGCTGGTGGCGGTGCTGCCCGAGCGCCTCGGCGGGGAGACGCAGCTCGCGGTGGTCTACCCCGAGCGGGAATTCGTGGCGCCTGCGGTGCGGGCCTTCGTCGACGCCGTGGTGACCTGGGCGAAGGCGGCGCCGGAGCTCACCCGCAAGATGCCCGCCTGCGAGGAGAACGCGAAGAAGGGAGGGCGCGAAGACGGGGAGGTGATCCATTGATCCCCGGTGGGGGAGTGGGGTACCTCCGAGGACGCGATGTACTTTCAAGAGCTCATCCTGACGCTGCAGGATTTCTGGACCAAGCGCGGCTGCCTCCTGGTGCAGCCCTACAACAGCGAGGTGGGCGCCGGCACCTTCAACCCCAACACCTTCCTTCGCGCCCTCGGCCCGGAGCCCTGGAACGTCGCCTTCGTCGAGCCCTCGCGCCGCCCCACCGACGGCCGCTACGGCGACAACCCCAACCGGCTGCAGCAGTTCCACCAGTTCCAGGTGATCCTGAAGCCGTCGCCGCTCGACATCCAGGACCAGTACATCGCCTCGCTCCGCGCCCTCGGCACCGACCCCCTGAAGCACGACGTGCGCTTCGTCGAGGACGACTGGGAGTCCCCCACGCTGGGCGCCTGGGGCCTCGGCTGGCAGGTGTGGCTCGACGGCCTGGAGGTGTCGCAGTTCACGTACTTCCAGCAGTGCGGCGGCTTCGACTGCCGCCCCGTCTCGGGCGAGCTCACCTACGGCCTGGAGCGCATCGTCATGTACCTCCAGGACGTCGACAACATCTACGACGCCATGTGGGCGCCGGGCGTGCGCTACGGCGAGGTGGCGAAGCGCTCGGAGTGGGAGTGGTCGACGTACAACTTCACGCACGCCGACGTGGAGCACCACCGCGCGCAGTTCGACGCCTCCGAGCGCGAGTGCCGCCGCGCGCTCTCGCTGGAGGAGCAGCGCGTGGAGTCCAAGAAGGGCCCGCGCACCGAGCTGGTCTACGCGAAGCCGCCGCTCGAGCGCCTGGCGCTGCCCGCCTACGATTTCTGCGTGAAGGCCTCGCACCACTTCAACGTGCTCGACGCCCGCGGCGCCATCTCGGTCACCGCCCGCCAGGACTACATCAAGCGCGTGCGAGGCATCGCCCACCGCTGCGCCGAGACGTGGCTCGCGCAGCGAGAGGCCATGGGCTTCCCGCTGCTGAAGAGCGCGGCGGTGAAGCCGTGAGGCCCGCGGCGGCCGCGCTCGCGACGCTGCTGGCGACGAGCTCAGCCGCCGCGCAGACCAACCTGGCGGAGACCTATTTCAACAACGGCAACCGCGCCTTCGCGGCGCAGCGCTACGACGAGGCCGCGCGTGCGTTTCGCGAGGCCCACGCCATCTCGCACCGCCCGGAGCTGCTCTTCAACCTCTCCCGCGCCCTCGAGCGCTCGGGCGACTACGTGGGCGCCGTGCAGGCCCTGCAGGACTTCGCCAGCGCCGGCGCGCCGGGCTTCGACCGCGCGGCGCTCGACCAGATGCTGACGCAGCTTCGCCCCCGCGCCGACCAGCAGCGAGAGCGCGAGGAGGCGGCGCGCCGTGCGGGACAGGCCCCGGAGGTGATCGTGCGGGAGCGCACCGTCGAGCGCTCGGTCATCGAGCCGCGGTGGTTTCGCGTGGAGTACCGACGCAGCGCCGTGTCGAACGTAGGCCCGTGGGTGACCCTCGGCGTGGGCGCGGCGCTCGGGGTCGCGGGCGTCATCCAGGGAGTCATCGCGAGCGGATCGCTCAACACCCTCAACAACGTGAACGCCGGCACCGAGGCGTGGAGCCAGAGCGCCGCGGACGCGCGCTCGAGCGCGTCGGGCGAGGTGACCCGGGCGTATGTGTTCGGCGGCCTCGGGCTCGGCCTCGCCGCGGCCGGCGCGCTGTGGCTCGCGCTGCGCGGCCCCGGCGAGCGGGTGGAGGTGCGCGACGCACCGCGCATCGCCGTCGGGCCCTACGGGCTCGGCCTCGCGATCGGAGGGACGCTGTGAGCGCGCATCGCTGGATGCTGGCCGCCGCGCTGCTCGTGAGCTGCGCCGTGCCCGAGCTCGACCGCGCGGGCGCGATCCGCTGCGGCGCCGCGGACGACGGCGGCGCCGGACTCTGCCCGAGCGGCTTCGAGTGCCGCCTGGAGCGCTGCTGCCCTACCGAGAGCTCGACGTCGACGTGCCCCGCCGTCTCGACTCCGCTGGTGGGCGCCCCGTGCACGGCCAACCCGTGCAGCAACACCTCGGCGCTCTCCGCGTGCTGCGCCCCGTCGGCCACCTTTCCCGGCGGCTACACCACCACGCTCAACTGCACGTCCAACGCACCGTGCGGCGAGTTCGGCGCGTGCATCACCTTCCCCTTCATCGGCCGCGCGGCGTGCGTCCGGCGCTGCACCTACCGCCAGGGGATGGTCACCCCGTGCCGCGCCGCTCCCTCCGAGGTCGCCGCCGCGCGAGAGGGATCCTACGTGTGCATCCCCGACCCGGAGGGCCGCGCGTCCAACGACGGCGTGTGCATCCCCGACTGCACCGTCACCCCGGCGGTGTGCGGCGGCACGTTGCAGTGCAACCCCGCGACGCACACCTGCGGAAATTGCGTCACCAACCCGTCGCTGTGCGCCGGCGGCACCGCCTGCAACCGACTCACGGGCGAGTGCGGCCGCTGCTCGTTGCTCGTCCCGTGCCCCGCCGGCCAGATGTGCGTCCTCGGCTCCGGCCGCTGTCGCACCCCTTGAAAACTTACGTCTCGGTGTAATCGACGGCGTTGGGGATGTACTCCACCAGCGCGCCGCCGACCACCGCGGCGACGTCGATGCGACCGTCGCGCGCGCCGCGCTCGACCATGCAGCGCGCGAGGGCGACGCGCAGCCGCCGCTGCTTGGCGCGGGACACGCTACTGAGCGGGTCGACCATCGCCCCGGCGCGGCGCGAGCGCACCTCGACGACGACCAGCGTGGCGCCCTCCCACGCGAGCAGGTCGACCTCCTCGCGGCCGACCCGGAGGTCCTGTGCGATGACGATGAAGCCCTGGCGGGTGAGGTGATCGGCGACGAGCTGCTCGGCGAGGCGACCACGCGCGGTGGTGCTGCCGACGCTCTTCACGAGAGGATCAGGGAGTGGCGGCGGACTGGACGGTGCTGGAGCGCACGCAGTACGAGCCGCGGACGCCCTCGTTGTACTGCTCGCCCGCGATGGAGACGCAGGAGAAGTTCTCCGGGCAGGTGCAGAGCACCGACGACTCGGTGGTCGCCGCGAGGGACGGGGGAACGCCGCAGCGGCAGGTGCAGTACACGTGCTTCGGGCGCGCAGCACCGTTGGGGTCGGTCCCTTCGGGGTAGCGGTACACGAGGCAGATGCGGGAGCGGCACTCCAGCGACTGGGTCTCGATGTAGATCTCGGTGCCGAGGAAGCAGCCCGCGCTGCCGCCGTCGCGGCCCGGAGAACACGGCTGGTTCATCGGGCGGCCGGGCGCGCACGGGTCGCCGACGACCTCGGTCGCACAGCCGGTCACACCGAGCAGACCGATCGCCACAACACCCACCAACGATGCCAGTCTCTTCACGGGATACGGATCTCCTCGCGCCCGCAGTGGCGAGCGGTGGAACGCTAACGTCGCGCGGAGAATCCCGTCAAGCGCAAAGACCCTCCGCCAGCGGGCGGGGGACGCGGCGTCGGGGTGGTCACTCCCGCCCCACCAACCCGCTCCCACAGCGACGGCTGTATCGAATGGCTTCTCTTGCGAGAAACGTTTCGGTACACTCCGCGCCTCGACGGCGACTGAGCCGGTCGGTGACGATGACGCCATCGGGCGATGACGTGTGACGTGAAGCGAGGCGAGGCAGCGATGGTGCGGAGGCGAATCTCGAAGTGGCTCGCGGGTGCAGGGACGACCGCGATGATCCTGGGCCTGACGGGTTCAGCGTGGGCGCAGCAGCCCGCGCAACCCAACATGGACTTTACCCAGGGCAGCGCTGACGCCCCGCCTGCGGAGGGTCCGCCGAGCGAGGCGCTCGCCAACGCGCTGCGGCTCTATCAGCAGGAGCGCTACCAGGAGGCCTCGGTGCAGTTCCAGCGCGTCGTCGAGGGCGAGACGCAGGACGCTCCGGCCAACCAGCAGAAGGCGCAGTTCCACCTCGGCAAGAGCCTCTACCACCTGGGCTTCTACCAGTCGGCGCTGGCGGTCTTCGACGAGATCGTCGAGCGCGGCCCGTCGCACCTCTACTTCAACGCCACGCTCCAGTGGCTGGCGCAGCTCGCGTCGCAGCTCCCGGAGCCCGCTGACATCGTGCGCCGCGTGGGGCGCTACCCGACCACCGCGCTGCAGCAGTTCAACAACAACGAGAGCCGCGGCCTCTACAACCAGCTGCTCTACCTGATGGGCCGCAGCAAGTACCGCGACGGCGCCTACGACGAGGCCATCGCGCTCTTCCGCCAGGTGCAGCGCCAGTCGCCGTACTACGTGCAGGCGAAGTTCTTCGAGGGCATCTCGCACGTCAACGCGCGGCGCTCGCAGCCCGGCGTCGACGCCTTCAACGAGGTGCTCCACGCCATCGACGAGGGCGTCGAGGGCATCGAGGACGAAGACCGCATGAGCGACCTCGCGTGGCTCGAGCTCGCGCGGCTCTACTACTCCACGCGCCACTTCGAGTCGGCCATCGACTCGTGGAACCACGTGGACGTCGACTCCGAGTACTGGCTCGACTCGCTCTTCGAGGAGAGCTGGGCGTACTTCCTCCAGCAGGACTACCCCCGCGCGCTCGGCAACATCCACACGCTGTTCTCGCCGTACTTCTCCAACGGCTGGTACCCCGAGGCGATGGTGCTGAAGAGCGTGATCCTCTTCTCCAACTGCCGCTACGACGAGGCCGAGGAGGTGGTCGCGCAGTTCAACGAGCGCTTCGGCGACCTGCGGCCCGAGATCGAGCGCTACCTGCAGCAGTACCAGGACGACCCGAGCTTCTTCCAGTTCCTCAAGAACGTGCGCGAGGGCCACGCCAACCTGCCCAACCGGCTGCGCCCGGTGGTGGAGACCGCGTTCGGCGACCGCACGCTGCTCCGCAACCTGGAGTACGTCGCGCAGCTCGAGAGCGAGGAGCGCCGGCACAACGGGATGCCCGCGGCCTTCCGCAACAGCTCCGTCGGCGCGCGCATCATCCAGGACATCTCGGTCGCCAAGAGCTTCGCCATCGAGAACGCCGGAACGCTCGCCCGCGGCCGCTACACCCGCGCGGTGGAGGAGCTCGGCGACCTGCAGAACCAGGCGACCGCGATCCTCATCGAGATCCTCAACGCCCGCCGCGGCCAGCTCTCGCAAGAGATGCAGCAGCAGCAGGTGAGCGTCGACGTCGCCCGGGCCAACCGCGTCACCGCGGACGAGGAGCACAACCTCTGGCCCTTCAACGGTGAGTACTGGCGCGACGAGCTCGGATTCTATCGTCAGCAGGTCGTGTCGCGCTGCGGTCGCTGACCGGGCCCGCGTTCCCAATCCCACACACAGATCCCACGGAGAGAGCAATGGTTCGGGTGAGGCAACGAAGCGTGGCGATGGCCCTCGCGGCAACGTGCGCCCTGTTCGGTTCGCTGGCCTACGGGCAGCAGCCGAGACGGGGTGCAGCCGCGGCGGCCCAGGCAACACCGGCGGCGACCGTGGAGATCCCCACGGTACCGACGGTCCCAGCGGACGTCTGCATCGCGCCGGAGGCCAGGGCTCGCGCGCTGGAGTGCCCGGCGGGCTCGCAGCGCTACGGCTCGCACCGGGACACCGCGCCCCCGGCGGCCGCCCGGGCGACGGAGCGCGCGGCCCCGCACGCGGCGGAGCGACGAGCGCCGGGCCAGGGGCTCGACCGCAACATGATCATGCGGCGCCAGAACATGCAGCAACGCAGCGCCGAGCTGCTGCTGCAGGAGGCGCAGCTCACGGCGATCCTGGTGCGCCGCATGAGCAACACCGACACGCACCGGCCTGACACGCTGATGCGCCTCGCGGAGGACTACCAGGAGCTCGCCCAGCTCTCCAACGGCCAGGCGGAGGACCTCGAGGACGACCTCTTCGCCGCGCGCCAGGCGCACAACGACGCGCAGGTCGCGGACATCACACGCCGACAGGCTGCGTTCCGCGCCACCTCGGCGCAGTACCGCGAGCAGCTCATCGCGGCCTTCCGCAACCTGGTCGACGCGCACCCCAACTACGCGCAGATGGACCGGGCGCTGTTCTACCTGGCCTTCGCGTACCAGGACGGCGGCGACTTCAACAACGCGCGAACGGTCTATCGCACGCTGATCCAGCGGTTTCCGCAGTCGCCCTTCGTCCCCAACGCCTACCTCTCCTTCGCGGAGTACTTCTTCGACCAGGGGGAGATGGAGAACGCGCGCCAGTTCTACGAGCGCGTGCTCTCGGTACAGGACGAGAACAACCAGGTCTACGGCTACGCCCTCTACAAGATGGCCTGGGTTCTCTACAACCTGCAGGACTTCGAGGGGTCGCTCAACAAGTTCTACGAGGTCATCGAGTACGGGCGCGCGCACCCCAACGCGGGCTCCGTCACCGCGCTCCTGCGCAACGCGCGCATGGAGCTCGTGACCGTGTACGGCTCGGTCTACGGCACCGCCGCGCGGCCGCTCAACGTGGCCAACGCCTTCGCGACGTTTCAGCGCTACGCCGCGGACGAAGAGAACTCGTACACGATGTTCGAGAAGCTCGCGGAGCTGTACCAGGACGCGGGCCAGTGGCCCAACGCGGTCGCCTCGTACCACGCGATGATGGAGCGCCGCGCCAACAGCGACCGCTTCTGCTTCTGGCAGGCGCAGGTCGCACGCGCGATCGTCGCGTCGCGGCCGAAGCCCGAGCAGCTCGTCGAGGTCAACCGCCTGGTCGACGTCTACAACACCTTCCGCGCGAGCAGCCGCAGCAACGAGGTGAAGACCGAGTGCCGCAACCAGGCGGCGCGGGTGACCTTCGACGTGGCCTCGCACTGGCACCTCGAGGCCGTCGGCCGCAGCGCCGAAGGGGCGGTGCAGACGCGCGGGACGCGCAGCCCCGAGACGATGCGAATGACCGCGGACCTCTACCAGAAGATCCTGGACGAGTTCCCCGAGTTCGATCAGGTCGAGTTCACCGAGTACGACCGCCGCGACTGGCCCAACCGCTACCGCATCGCCTACTACCGCGCGGACATGCTGCGCGACATGGGCGACAACGAGCGCTGCGGCCCCGCGTACGACGCCGTGGTGGAGATGAACCCCGGCGGCGAGTTTACCGAGGACGCCGCGTACAAGGCGGTGCTCTGCTACAACGACTCGTTCTCCGCGAGCTTCCGCTCCGCGGTGCAGCGCAACCAGGGTCGCCAGGGCGCCGCCGCGGCCACCCGCGGCCCGCAGCAGACCGACGCGCAGCGACGCGCGGCCGACCGCGTCCGCGTGGTGCCCCGCGACCTCAACCCGCGCGAGCAGGGGATGCTCCGGGCGTTCACCCGCTACGTGTGCTTCGTCTCGCCGGACAACGCCCAGCGCTCGCCGGAGGGTGAAGACCCGCGCACGGTGATGCTCACCATCAAGTACCGCCGCGCGTACGTGTACTACGTGGCCAACCACTTCGAGGAGGCCGCGACGCTGTTCAAGGACGTCGCCGAGATGGACGCCGGGACGCCCGATCCGGAGAACCTCCGCGAGATCGCCGCGGACCTCTACCTCGACAGCCTCAACGTCATGGGCGACATGTGGAACCCGCAGCGCCCCGCCTGCTACGACGCGATGTCGGCGGCGCTGCCCGACCTGATGACGCGCTTCTGCAGTGCGACGCTGCGCCCGCAGCACGACGACTTCTGCCGCCGCGTGGAGGACCTGCAGTGCCAGGTGCTCCGCAAGAAGGCCGAGTCGCTCCACGGCGCCAGCCGCTTCGCGGAGTCCGCCGCGCAGTACGTCTCCATCGTGCGCACCCACCGCGAGTGCGGCCGCCTCGACGAGATGCTCTACAACGCTGCGATCGAGTACGACGCGGCCTTCCTCCTCGGCCGCGCGATGCGGGTGCGCGAGCGCCTGGTGCAGATCTTCCTGCCGCGCAACAGCCCGTGGGCCCAGCGCGCGCTCTACCGCCTCGCGGGCAACAACCACGCGATCCAGGTGTTCGGCCGCGCGGCCGAGCTCTACGAGCAGTACGCCGAGTACGTGAACAACAACCGCCAGGTGGCGGTGCGCGCGGCCGAGGAGGCCCACCGCCTCGCCCCCAACGTCCCGCTGGAGGATCCGGTCCAGCAGGCCGCGGACGCGCTCCGGCAGGCGACGCTCTTCCGCATCGGCCTCGGCGAGGAGGACCGCGCTCTCGCCAACGCGCAGAAGTTCGCGCGCTACTTCGGCAACGACCCGGCCCGGCGCCGCGTCGCCGCCAACGTGGTGTTCTCCATCGGGCAGATCTACACCGACCGCGTGGCCCGGCTGCGCCGGACGACGACGACGAGCTCCGAGGAGCGCCACACTCGCGACCAGCAGATCCGCCAGGCGTGGAACGACCTGGTCCGTCACTACGAGGGCTTCATGCGCACCTACGCGGCGCAGGGGACGCTCGACCAGAAGATCCAGGGCGCCGTCGCGCTCGCGCGCGGCTACTGGAACCTCCAGAACTACCGTCAGGCGACGGCGTTCTACCAGCAGGCCGTCGACGCCTGGGGGCCGAGCACCGGAGAGGGCGCCGCGGCGACCTCGCCGGGCCAGGGCACCATCCGCCAGCAGCTCGGCGACGAGGCCGGCGAAGCGATCGAGCGCAGCAAGGACTCCGTCGCGGAGGCGCGCTTCTACCTCGCCGAGGTGCTCTACCAGCGCTTCATGGGCGAGCGGCTGCCGCGCATCCCGGGCACCAACCGCCGCGCCTTCGACCAGTGGGCCGAGCGCCAGCTCACCCCGTACATCCGGACGCGCCAGCAGCTGCTGGAGCAGGCCTCGGCGAAGTACGTCGAGGTGGTGAACATGCACGTCCCCAACTGGGAGATCGCCGCCGTCTCGCGCCTCGCGGACATGTACTACCAGTTCGCGACGACCATCCGCACGTCGCCGGTGCCGCCGGACGTGCAGCGCAACCCCGACCTGCTCGACGCCTGGAACGTGCTGCGCGACCAGCGCACGCAGCCCTTCATGAACACCGCCTCGGAGGGCTTCCAACGGTGCATCCGGACGGCGACGCAGGTGCACTGGTTCAACGAGTGGTCGCAGCTCTGCGAGCGCGAGCTCTACGAGATCGACCGCGTGCGCTTCCCGCTCGCCGACGAGGTGCGCGTGGAGCCGAACCTGGTGTTCTCGCGCCCGACGAACAGCCGTCCGGTGTACCAGCTCCAGACCTCCGCCGAGGGCGAGGACGAGCCGGCAGAGCAGGGGCAGGCCGCGGCCCCTGGTGCAGCGCAGTGAGAGTGGGAGAGAGACCGATGAAGACCCGAGGACTTTCCGGCGCGCTCGTTCTGCTCACGCTCTCCGCGTGCGGCAGCCGACAGACCACGACCACCACGCCCGCGGTCGCCGCCAACGGCCAGACCGTGACTACCGCCGCGGGCACCGCGGTCAACGAGACCGCCAACACGCGCTTCAACAGCGCCGCCGCGACCATGCGGCAGCACGACGAGGCCAACGGCAACCGGGGCGACTGGACCCCGGAGACCTGCAACGTGGTGGCCGGGCTCTTCGAGCAGGCCGCCAACGCGCAGCAGAACGCGAACTTCCCCGAGGCGTGGTTCAACCGCGGCCTGGTGTACGACCGCTGCGGGATGACCGAGCCCGCCACGACGGCGCTCAACCGCGCGCTGACGGCCGCGAACGGCAACTACTGCCGGGCGAAGGTGCAGCTCGGGGTGATGGCCTACCGTCGCCGCGACGTCGCGGGCGCGCGGCAGGCCTTCGAGCAGGCGATCCAGCAGGACGCCACCCACTGCGTCGAAGGCTACACCAACCTCGCGATGGTGCTGCGCGAGGCCAACCCGACGACGCCGCAGGAGTGGGGCGCTGTGGTGCGCAACATCCGCTCGGCGCTCGCGCTGGACGACCGCTACCTGCCGGCGCGCACGCAGCTCGCGCTGTCGTACCTGCAGCAGGCGGGCGACGACCCCAACTCGCGCATGATCTTCCTCGCGGGGCTCGTGTGCGCGCAGGCCGCGCAGGTGGCGCAGTCGGCCAACGCGGACCTCGCGCCGGATGTCCGGTCGTTCACCGCGGACCTCTACAACACGTGGGGGATCATCGACATCCGGCGCAACGAGATCATCAAGGCGCTGGAGCACTTCCGCCGCGCGTACACGCTCAATCCGAACATGTTCGAGGCGTGGGTGAACTACGGGACGATCAACCTGTCGTTCCGCGGGTACCAGGACGCGAAGGAGGCCTTCGAGCACGCCATCGCGCTCAAGGACGACAGCTACGACGCGCACATCGGCCTCGGCGTCGCGCTGCGAGGCCTGGCGCTGACCCAGCCGGACGCCGAGCGCGCGCAGACGCTCGCACGGGCGCAGCAGGAGTACGAGCGCGCGCGCACCCTCGACGCCAACCGACCGGACGCCTACTACAACCTGGGCGTGCTCAACATGAACTACATGGGCGGCGCGATCCCGGTGCTGCGCACGGCGCGAGAGCTGCTCCAGCAGTTCGTGCAGCGGGCGGGCTCCACCGCGCGCTTCGTGACCTCGGTGGGCAACGCCACGCGGCACATCCGCAACATCGAGCAGACCATCACCGCGCTCGAGGCGGTCGGCGGCGGCGCGGCGCCCGCTCCCGCTCCCCCGGCGGCCGCTGCCCCGGCGGCCACCCCAGACCCGGCAGCGGCCCCCGCACCGGCGCCTACCCCGGCACCGGCAGCGGCTCCCGCGCCGGCGGCTGGACAGACGCCCGCGCCCGGGGCATCTCAGTGAGTGACGTACTGGTTCAACGAGCGCAGAGGTCAACGAGCATGAAGAAGATCGTAGCGATGGCGGTGATGGGCGTGGCCATGAGCCTGGGCGGCAGCGCGATGGCGCAGACCCCTCCGGCGGCGGGCGGCGCGCAGGCGGGCGCCCAGCGCACGCAGGAGTTCAACTTCACCGACGAGCTGGTGCAGGGCCAGCTGGTGCGCCCCGACGGCGAGACCTCGCGGGTGCGGCGGCGCAGCGCGGGCATCAGCCTCATCCGCATCCGGGAGCACTTCGTCCCCGAGATGCTCAAGTCTGTCGAGAACCTCTGAGGATGCGTTGACGGTTCACGGCGCGGGTCGGTAAAGTCCGCCCGCCCGTGGAACTTCAGGGCGAGACCGTTGTCGAAGCGTCCAGCGGGCAGAGTGCTCGCTGGAAAGGACCAGCGGTGCGTGACCACAATTCGGGTCACGGCACACGCGACAGGGAGTGCGATGGCGCAGAAGATGGTGGTTCCAATCACGTTCAGGATCGCTCAGGGCGGATCGGTGCGCACCGAGACCATCGCCCAGGACGTGATCAAGGTCGGGCGAGACCAGAAGTCCCACCTGCGCATCGACGACGAGGGCGTCGCGAGGATGCACGCCGTCATCGAGGTGAAGCCCGATGACGTCCAGATCATCGACCTCGGGTCGGGGACGCAGGTCAACGGTCAGGCGGTCAACAAGGCCTCGCTTCGCACGGGTGACGTGATCACCCTGGGCGGAGCACAGATCACCGTAGAGGTCGGAGAAGCGCGCGAGGCGGGCACCTTCGTTCCGCCGTCCTCGCTGGCGGCTCCGCTCGGCGCGGCGGCCTCGGCGCTGGTGGTCGCGGAGGGCGGCTCCTCCCCCATCACCACGTCCTCGCTCGCGGGCGAAGGCGAGGAGATCTACCAGCTCATCAAGCGGGGCGAGATCAACCCCCACGAGGTCGAGGAGGTCGGCACCCACGCCGTCGAGGTCTCGGTGATGTGGAAGAGCTCGATCCTCCACGTGGCCCACCTCCGCGACAGCCAGAACTTCGTGCTGAGCGGCAAGGACACTGCGCTGGCTCCGGCCGACAAGGTGAGCGGCGCCCTCTGGGGCGTCGGTGGGCTGCTCATGATGGTCGGCGCCTCGAAGGCCGATCCGCAGCACCTCGCTGACAACACCGGCCTCATGATCGGCGGCGCCGGGGCGCTCACCGCGCTGGTGGGCTCGGGCGTGGGCATCAAGCTCAGCCACAAGAACGAAGACACCCTCTCCGACGTGACGCACTTCACCGTCGGTCCGGAGATCCTCGGCGGCGCCAGCGAGCTGCCGGTGGTGGTCAACAACTCCGGCACGCGCTTCGTGTTCCTGCCGGGCGCGACCGGCGAGGTCGAGCTGCAGGGCGTGAAGCGCTCGCTCGACGACCTCAAGGCGCAGGGCCACGCGCGCCCCTCGACCGCGGTGCCCGGGGCCTTCGAGGTGAACATCCAGCCCGACGGCCGCTATCGCCAGGAGGTGGGCGGGCTCACCTTCGTGGCGAAGGTGGTCGCTCCGGGCCGCGTCGTCGCCGGGCACGTGAAGCGCGACAACGCGCTCATCGGCTCGGTCGCGGGCGGCTTCATGTTCGTGGCCGCGGCGGTGCTCACGATGCACTTCGCCATCAGCGACGACTCCGGCTTCCTCTCCTCGGGCAACGAGGACGACCGCCTGCGCGAGCTCGCGGCGTTCATCCAGCGCCAGCAGGAGCGTCAGCCCGAGACCCCGCCGGTGCAGCAGGCGAACGACCAGCAGGAGGGCGGCACCGGCACCCGTCACCGCGGCGACGAGGGCAAGATGGGTCGGCGCGACTCGCCCACCCGCAGCGCCCGCTACGCCATCAAGAACAACGGCGAGCCCCCGCACCTCACGCGTCAGGCCGCCATCAACCAGGTGCAGAACCGCGGCATCTTCGCGGCCCTCGGCGCCGCGGGCGGCGGCATGGCGGGCGGCGCCTCGGGCATCGTGTCGCCCTTCGGCGCGATGACCGAGTCGGGCGTCGACAGCCAGAACGCCAACGGCAACATGACCGGCGATACCGTCGGCGACGCCTTCGGCTACGGCGGCCTCGGCGGCGCGGGCACCGGCTGGGGCGGTGGTGGCACCGGTGAGGGCACCATCGGCATGGGCAACATCGGGACGATGGGCCACGGCTCAGGCACGGGATCGGGCCAGGGCTACGGCTCCGGCGCGGGTCGCGGGCTGCGCAACCGCGGCACCACCGGCCCGACGGTTCGCGCGGCGCCTCCCACGGTGTCGGGTCTCCTCTCGCCGGAGGCCATCCGGCGCGTGGTGCTCCGCAACCTCGGCCAGGTGAACCACTGCTACGAGCAGGGCCTCGCCACGAGCCCCAACATCGCGGGTCGCGTGGTGGTCCGCTTCGTCATCGGCGGCACCGGAACGGTCATCGGCTCCAACGTGGCCGACAGCTCGATCCCGGTGCCCAGCGTCGGCGAGTGCATCGCCAACGCGGTGCGCCGCTGGCAGTTCCCGGCCCCCGAGGGCGGCGGCGTGGTGACGGTGAACTATCCGTTCAACCTGCAGCCCGCCGACCAGTAAGCCCCTCCGCCTTCGTCCCCGTCCCTCTCTTCTCCCTCCGCCGCACTCCCCCTCGACGACCCGCTGGCCGCCCTCGCGGCCCCGCGATCGGGTCCTCGCGACCTTCACCGAAGCGTCGGCTTTTCGATTGTCGACCTCTCGGTCGTCCCCCTATCATCGCGCGCCGTCGGAGTCCGCATCGGGCTCCGCATCGAGGGTCGTGATGAAGCGCTGGTGTGGTGTCTTCTTCGCTGTCGCCATGGCGACAGCCTGCAGCGAGTACAACCGCGAAGCGGTTCAGGACAACAACGCGGGGATGGCCCTGATGCGACAGGGTCGGCTCTCCGACGCGCGGGACAAGTTCCAGCGCGCCGCGGACGCCGATCCAAAGTTCGATCAGCCGCTCTACAACCTGTCGCTGGTGCACGTGCGCGAGCGGCAGTGGGCGCCCGCCGCGGAGGCGCTCACTCGGGCCATCGCGCGCAACCCCCGCAACGCCGAGTACCACTTCCAGCTGGGCAAGGCGCACTACAACCAGGAGCACTGGGAGCAGGCGCGCGCGGCGTTCCAGCAGGCCACGCAGGTCAGCCAGGGTTACTACCTCGCGTACTTCTGGCAGGGCATGGTGGCCGAGCGCCTCGACGAGCCGCAGGCCGCGCTGCAGGCGTACACCACCGCGCTCACCAAGGCGCCGCGCAGCTACAACTCGTACGCGCACCTCGGGCGGCTGTACCGCCAGGTGCACGAGTACGACCGCGCCGCGCAGGTGCTCCGCGAGGGGCTGCGCATCGCGCCGGAGGGCGCCGTCGAGCGCGGGTCGATGCACAACGTGCTCGGCAACGTGCTGCTCGAGCAGGGCCAACGCGAGGCCGCCGTGGAGGAGTTCGTCGCGGCCAACCGGGAAGACCCGGAGATGTCCGAGGCGATGTTCTCCGCGGGGTACACCCTCGCGGACATCCCCGAGCGGCGGCAGCAGGCGATCCTGTACCTGCAGCGCTTCATCGAGGCCCGCGGCGGCAACGCCCCGCGCGAGTACCTCGACATCGCGCAGAACCGGCTCGCGCAGCTCCAGAGCCCCGGCGCGCACTGAGCGCCCAACGCCGTATTCGCAGCAAAGTATCCCGCAGAGGGCGGAGCGCGAGCGCGCAGCACCGCTGAGGTCTTGAAGGAACGACGATGAGCAACTCCGACGACATCCAGGGCATCGACGGTTCGAACGCACTCGAAGCCTCCACGACGCTGCGTCCCCCGCCCGACCCGGACCGCCTGCGCGAGCTCGACGAGACCGCCGCGAAGTTCGAGGGCCAGAAGCGCTGGCAGGACCTCATCAAGACCCTCCAGGCCAAGTCCGAGATCCTCGACGACAGGGACGAGCGCGTCGCCCTCCACGAGCGCATCGCGGGCATCTACCTGGAGCGCTTCTCCAACCAGGCCGAGGCCATCAAGGCCAACGAGCACATCCTCGACATCGACCCGGAGAACGCTCGCGCCATCGACTACCTCAAGTCGATGTACGAGAAGCGCAAGGACTGGGACAAGCTCCTGCGCATCCTGCGCCGCGAGGTGGCCGCCGCGCCCGCGTCGCAGCAGCTCGATCAGTACCTGGGCCTCGCACGCTTCGTCACCGAGAAGGTCAAGCGACCGGAGGTGTGCACGGAGATGTGGGAGGAGGTCCTCGCGCGCGACCCGGGGCACCCCGAGGCGCTCACGCAGCTCGCGGGCTTCTACGAGAAGTCCAAAGACTACGCCAGGCTCGCGGAGGTGCTGCGCTCGCAGGCCGCCATGACCGCGGACGTCGCGCAGCGCGTCCAGCTCCTGGTGAAGCTCGGGCTCATCGCCGGCGACCGGCTCAACGACGACGCCATCGCCGTCGAGGCGTGGCGCGGCGTGCTGGTGCTCGACCCCAACGACCGGCGCGCGCAGGAGGCCCTGAAGAAGCGCTACCTCACGATGCACGCGTGGGACGAGCTGGAGCACTTCTACGCCGAGAGCGGGAAGTGGGACGAGCTCATCCGGCTGCTCGAGCGCGAGGCGGAGAACCCCGCGGCGGACGACGCGACCAAGGTGTCGCTCTTCGCCAAGGTCGCGCAGCTCTGGGAGGTTCGGAAGGAGAAGGTCGACCGCGCGGCCCGCTACCTGGAGAAGGTGCTGGAGATCGACCCGGCCAACCGCGACGCGGCGCTGCGCCTGGTGCCGATGTACACCGCGGCCAACGACGCGAAGCGCCTCGCGACGGCGCTCGAGGTCAAGCGCCTCGGCGACGCGCCCGGGGCGGAGCAGGTCGACACCCTGCGCAAGCTCGGCGAGCTCTACGAGGGCCCGCTCGGAGAGGGAGCGCTGGCCTTCGATCGCTTCCGCGACGCGCTCGCGCAGGCTCCGTCGGACGAGCGATCGGTGGCCGACCTGGAGCGCGCGGCCGCCCTCACCAGCCGCTGGCGAGAGGCGCAGAACGCGCTGGAAGCCGCCATCGCGGACGCCTCGGTGGATGAGACCGCGCGGGTCGGGCTGCGGCTGCGGTCGGGGTCCATCCTCGCGGCGCACCTCGACGACGTCGACGGAGCGGTGGCCCAGTACCGCGCGGTGCTCTCCGGCGACCCCGCGCACCCGGAGGCCCTCGCGGCGCTCGAGTCGATGCTGCGCGCGCACGGCCAGTGGGCCGAGCTGCTCAACGTGCTCGACCGGCGCCTGGAGATCGTCACCGACGGAGAGACCCGCAAGGCGCTGCTGCTCGACGTGGTGCGCGTCGCCGAAGACCGGCTGCAGAACCTTCCCCGCGCGGTCGAGGCCGCGACGGCGATCGTGGCGGAGTTCGGCGACGACCCCGAGGCGCTCGCCGCGCTCTCGCGGCTCTACGAGAAGCAGGAGCAGTGGCCGCAGCTCGCCGAGGTGCTTCGCCGCGAGCTCGAGGTGCACGAGGCCTACGCCGACGAGGCGAAGGTGACGGCGATCCGCTTCCACCTGGCGACGGTGACGCAGCAGCGGCTGGCCCAGCCCGCCGAGGCGCTGGGGCTCTACCGCGAGGTGCTCGCTAGCGCGCCGGATCACGACGGCGCGCGGCAGGCGCTCGAGGGGCTGCTCCGCGACCCGTCGCTTCGGCACGCAGCGGCGGAGGTGCTGCAGCCCGTGTACGAGCTGCGCGGGGACTGGGAGGCGCTGGTGCGGGCGCTCGAGATCCTCGTGGCGGAGGGCGACGACAAGGCCGAGCGCGTGGCGCTGCTGCAGCGCATCGGCTCCGTGGCCGCGACGGAGCTGGGCCAGGCGCCGAGGGCGCTCGAGGCCTACGGGCGGGCCTTCCAGGAGGATCCGTCGAACGCCGAGGTGACGGACACCCTGATGCGCGTGTCCGAGGCCGTCGACGGGTGGCCGCAGGTGGTGGTGCTCTTCCGCGAGGCCGCCGAGCAGCAGGCCGGGACTGCCCTCGGGCGCGACCTCTACGTGCGCGTGGCGGAGATCGAGGGGCGCTTCCTCGGCAACGTGCAGAACGCCGTGACGGCGCTCGAGCGCGTGCTGGAGTCGAACCCGGGCGACGTCGCGGTGCTCGAGGCCCTGGAGCGCACCTGGCGCTCGGCGGGGCGCTGGCCCGAGGTGCTCTCGACGCTGAGGCGCCGGCTCGAGGTGACCGCCGACCCGGAGGAGTACGACCGGGTGCAGGCAGAGATCGCCGCGGTGCAGGACGAGCGGCTCAACGACGCCGACGCGAGCGTGGCGACCTACCACGCGATGCTCGAGCGCGACCCGACCAACGCCATCGCGCTCACGGCCCTCGACCGGATGTTTACCCGGCTGGGTAAGTGGCCCTCGCTGGCGGAGAACCTCGCGCAGCAGGTGTCGCTGGCCCCGGACGGGGAGAGCCGCGCGGCGCTCCAGTTCAGGCTCGCGGAGGTGCACGACCAGCGGCTGGGCAACCGCGAGGCGGCGATCGAGATCCTGCGCGAGGTGGTGACCCGCGAGGAGTCGACCGATCGGGCCGTGGCGGCGCTGGAGGCGATGCTCGGCGACGCGACGTACACGGCGACGGTGGTCGACACGCTGGAGCCCGTGTACCGCGAGCGCGGCGCGTGGGACCGGCTGGTGCACGCGCTGGAGGTGCAGGCGGGGCTCTCCGAGCGGGCGGCGAAGGTCGACCTGCTGCACCGGGTGGCGGAGCTGCGCGAGACGGCGCTGGACGACGGCGCCGGGGCCTTCGTGGCGCTCTCGCAGGCGCTGACGGAGGACTCCTCGCGCGAGGACACGCTCGCAGGGCTCGACCGGCTCGCCCGCTCGCTGGAGATCGACGCGGACTTCGTGGAGGTGATCGAGGCCCGCATCGGGGCGCTCGAGGAGGGAGACCCGGACGTACGCGTCGCCCTGCACCGCCGCGCCTCCGCGGTGTCCGAGGAGCGCCTGCGGGACCTCGACCGCGCCATCGGGCACGAGGTCGCGGCGCTCGCGGTGCAGCCCGGCAACCTCGACGCCGTGTCGTCCCTGGAGCGGCTCTACCAGCTCACCGACCGGCCGAAGGAGCTCACCGAGACCCTGGTCCGCAAGGCGGAGATCCTCGACGACCTCGACGAGCGCAAGGCCTACCTGTGGCGCGCGGCGGAGATCTACGAGACGGTGCTCAACGACGTCGAGGGGGCGGTGGGCACCTACCGCCGCATCGTCGAGGTCGACGACAGCGAGGTGGCGGCGCTCGACGCGCTCATCCGCATCTTCGTGACCGGCCAGCGCTGGCCCGAGCTGCTCGCGGCCTATGAGAAGAAGGCCGCGCTCATCAGCGACGCCGACGAGAAGAAGCGCCTCTTCTTCGAGGTCGCGGCGGTCTACGAGAGCGAGCTGCACGACAACGACCGCGCCATCGACGCGTACAACCACGTCCTCGAGCTCGACCCGACGGACCTGCTCGCGATCCAGAAGCTCGACGCGCTCTACACCGCGCAGGGCCGCTGGCAGGACCTGCTCTCGGTGCTCGAGCGCGAGGCCGAGCTCGCGGCCGACCCGGACGAGGTCGCGTCGTACCGGTTCCGCGTGGCGAAGCTGCACGAGGGCAACCTCGCGGACGTGCCGCGCGCGGTGGAGATCTACAGGGAGATCCTGGAGACCATCCCCGACCACGCGCCCTCCATCGGCGCGCTCACGGCCATCCTCCGCGGCGACGGCGCGCCCCTCGCGGCCGCGGCCGTGCTGGAGTCCGTGTACTCCGCGGCGGGGTCCTTCGAGCCCCTCGTCGAGGTGCTCGAGGTGCAGGTGCGCAACACCGAGGACGTGCCCGCGAAGCTGGAGCTGCTCCAGCGCATCGCGGACGTCAACGAGTCGGCGCTCGACCGCCCGGAGGCCGCGTTCGACGCCATGGCCCGCGCCGTCGCGCTCGACCCGCGCGTCGAGGAGAACCTCGGCAACTTCGAGCGCCTCGCGGAGGGCCTCTCGCGCTGGGACACCGTGGTCGCCGTGTACGACGCCGCGGTCGGCGCGCTCGCGGACGACCCCTACCGCCACGTCGAGCTGCTGCTGCGGGTCGGGCAGATCCACGAGGTGCAGCGCGCCGACGCCGACGCCGCCATCGAGCGGTACCGGGCGGTGCTCGAGGTGGACGCCGGAAACGCGAGCGCGCTGCGGGCCCTCGACCGGCTCTACGAGGCGCTGGAGCAGTGGCCCCAGGTGGCCGAGGTGCTGCGCCGCGAGCTGACCCTCTCCGACCTCTCGCCCGACGACGCGGTGGCGCTGCGCTACCGGCTCGGCCAGGTGCTGGAGCACCGGCTCGCGGACCCCGCCGGGGCGCTCGCGGCGTACCGCGAGATCATCGACGTGCAGGCCGACCACGCGGACACCGTCGCCGCGCTGGAGGGGATGTTCGCGCGGGACCTGCTGCGGGCGGAGGTCGCGGCGACGCTCGACCCGCTCTACCGGATGAGCGAGGACTGGGAGAAGCTGGCGGACCTGCAGGCGCGCACGCTCGACCTGATCCCCGATGTGGGCGACCGGGTGCTGGCGATGCGGGGCATCGCGGAGATCCTCGAGGAGAAGCGCGGCGACGGGCCAGGGGCCTTCGCGTGGCTCGGCCGCGCCGTGAAGGAGGCGCCGCTCGATGACCGCTCGCTGAGCGAGGTCGAGCGGCTCGCCGCGACGACCGGCGCCTGGGACGACCTCACCAACGTCTACGCCGACGTGGTCGAGGCCGAGACGTCGACCGACGAGGTGCGCGTGGCGATCGGCAAGCGCCTGGCGCGCGTGCACGAGGAGGAGCGCGGCGACCTGGCCTCGGCCGAGGGCGCGTACCAGTTCGTGCTGGACGTGGCCCCGCTCGACGCCGACGCGCTGGAGGCCCTCGACCGGCTGCACACCGCCTCCGGCGAGGCGGAGAAGCTCGTGGTGGTGCTCTCGCGGCGCGCGCAGATCATCGCCGACCCCGAGGAGAAGGTCGTCCACACGCTGCGGCTCGCGGCGATCCTGCGCGACGACCTCGGGCGCGTGGACGAGGCGGTGGTTCAGTACCGCGCGGTGATCGAGGGGGTCGACGCGCGCAACCGCCCGAGCCTCGACGCGCTGGAGGCGATCTACTCGGCGCAGGAGCGCTGGGCGGACCTCTACTCGGTGCAGGAGCGCAAGCTCGACGCGGCGGACTCGGACGAGGAGCGCGCAGAGACGTACACCAACATGGCCCGCATCGCGGAGTCCTACCTGGGGCGCCCGGACGACGCGGTGAAGCTCTACGAGCAGGTGCTGGTGATCCGCGGCGAGGAGGCGGAGACGCTGAGCGCCATCGCCGCGCTTCACGAGTCCGCCGGCCGCTGGCAGGACCTCATCGACGTGCTCGAGCGGCAGCTCGGGAGCGAGTCCGACTCCGACCGGCGCGTGGAGATCGCGCTGCGCGTGGCGGCGGTCTACCTGGAGAAGCTCGGCGACGTCGAGCGGGCCATCGAGGGCTACCGGCGCGTGCTCGACATCGAGCCGGCGTCCTTCGACGCGCTGCGGGCGCTCGCGGCGATCTATCGCCACGGGCAGCGCTGGGACGAGCTGGTCGTCACGCTGCAGACGCTGATCTCGCTGGGCACCGCGACGCTCGAGAACGACGAGATCAAGGCCGCCTGGTCGGAGCTCGGCACCATCTACTGGACCGTCCTGGGCAACGGCGAGGAGTCCATCGACGCGTGGCGCAACGCGCTGGAGATCGATCCCACGGACGCGGCCTCGCTGTCGGCGCTGCTGGTGATCCACTCGGCGCGCGAGGAGTGGCGCGAGGTGGTCGACGTGCTCGGGCGACAGGCCGCGGTCGCGGAGGACCCGGAGACGAAGGTCGCGCTGCACCTGCAGGCGGCGGACGTCTGGGAGCAGCGCATCGGCGAGCCGGACGGGGCGCGGGCCTCGTACGAGGCCGTGCTGGAGGCCGACGCGCTGCACGGGCGGGCCTTCACGGCGCTCGAGGCGCTGCACCGCGAGGCCGCGCGCTGGGATGAGCTGTCGGCGCTCTACGTGGCGCGGCACGACAAGCTGGCCGAGGACGGCAACGTCGCCGAGGCGGTTCCGTTCATGGTGCGCGCGGCGAAGGTGTTCGACACCGAGCTGGGCGACCGGGAGCAGGCCTTCGCGGCGGCGCAGATCGCGTTCGAGGAGGACGTGACCAACCCCGAGGCGATCGCGGCGCTCGAGGCCATCACCGGCGCCTCGAGCAAGTGGAACGACCTGCTCAAGACCACCATGGAGTCCTACACGGCGGAGCCCGCGGGGCCGCGCAAGACCCAGCTCGGGCTGCACGCCGCCAAGTGGTACGGGCTGGAGCTCGGGCACCCGGAGTGGGCGATCCCGATCTACACGCAGATCCTGGCGGCGGAGCCGGGCAACCTGCACGCGCTCCGCTCGCAGGGCGAGCTCTACCGGCGCCTGGGCCAGTGGCAGCCGCTCGCCAAGACCCTACAGCGTGCGGTGGAGGTGGCCCGCTCTCCCGAGGATCGTCGCGCGGCGCACGTGCAGCTCGGCGAGGTCTACGAGAAGAGCCTGAAGCAGCCGGCGCAGGCGGTGGAGCAGTTCCACTCGGCGCTGGCGATCGACGCGACCGACGGCGCGGCCCTCGCGGCGCTCGCGCGGGTACACGCCGCCGCGGAGGACTGGCCCGCCCTCGTCGAGGTGCTGCGCCGCCACGTGGCGTCGGTCACCGACCCCGCCGAGGCCGCCGAGCTGCGCATGCGCGTGGGCTCGGTGCTCGAAGACCGCATCGGCGACCTCGAGGGCGCCGCCGCGGAGTACGCCACGGTGCTCTCGGCGGACCCGACCAACCTCGCCGCGATGCGCGGCCTGGAGGGCATCTACGCGCGCCTCGGCCGCAGCCAGGAGCTGCTCGCGGTGCTGGAGCAGCAGCTCGAGGTCGTGTCGACGGAGCGCGAGCGCATCAAGCTGCTCACGCGCATCGGCGAGATGCTGGAGGAGGAGTTCGTCCGGCCTGCGCTGGCCATTGAGCGCTTCGAGCGCGTGCTGGAGATCGACCCCTCGCACGACCCGTCGCTGCGCGCCCTCGAGCGCCTCTACCGCCAGACCGGCCAGTGGAACGAGCTCATCGCCACGCTGGAGCGCCACCTCACGGCCATCAGCGAGCGGCGCGACCGCGTGCCGGTCTTCCTCCAGATGGGCCGCGTCTACGCCGACGAGAAGCGCGACGTGGACCACGCGGAGGACGCGTTCCTGAACGTGCTGCAGATCGACCCGGAGAACGTCGACGCGCTCGACGCGCTCTCGCGCATCTACGAGACCCGCGGCGACTGGCACCGCGCCACCGACATGCTGGAGCAGCTCGCGCAGTACGTCTCCAGCGACGCGGCCAAGGCCGTCGAGCTGCGCGTCCGCGTGGGCAAGATCGCCGAGACCTCGCTGGGCGACGAGCTCCGCGCGGTGGACCAGTACCAGGCCGCGCTCGACATCGACCCCGGCCACCTGCCCGCCCTCGAGGCGCTGCGCTCCATCGCGACGCGGCGCGAGGACTGGTACGAGGTGGCCCGCTACCTCGACCGCGAGCAGGCGGCGACGGAGCTGCCGCGCACCCGGGCGAAGCTTCTCACCGAGCTCGGCCGCGTGAACGCGCAGCACCTGGACGACCAGGCGCAGTCGATCCGCTGCTACGAGGAGGCGCTGCGCTGCGACGCCGACCAGGAGGAGGCCGCGTGGCCGCTCTGCAACTACTACGTCTCCGAGCAGCGCTGGGCCGACGCCGAGCCGCTCGCGGAGATGCTCACCCGCCGCGCGTCGCGGCGTGACCCGGCGGAGCAGCTCCAGATCCAGCTCACCATGGGCCGCGTCGCGGTGGCGCTCGGCAAGGGCGACCGCGCGATCAAGGCCTTCGCCGCGGCGCACGCGCTCGACCGGGCCAACGTCGAGGCCATCTCCGCGCTGGCGCTCGCCTACTTCGACAAGCAGGACTGGGACAACGCGTTCAAGCACTATCAAGTGCTGCTCGTACACCACAAGGACGAGCTCGACGCCGAGGCGCGGGCCGACCTGTACTACCGGCTCGGCGTGGTGAAGTCCGCGCAGGGCGACCGGCGGCGCGCGGCGAACTTCCTCGAGAAGGCGCTGGAGGAGTACCCCGGGTACCGTCCGGCGCTCGGGGCGCTCATCGACACGCACTCCGCGGGCTCGGAGTGGGAGCAGGCGATCGGCTACCGCACGCAGCTCCTCGACATGGAGGACGACGAGGAGAAGCGCTTCGCGATGCTCCAGGAGATCGGCGCGCTCTGGCAGGACAAGGCCAAGAACACCCAGAAGGCCATCCAGGCCTTCGCGGGCGCGGCGGAGCTCAAGCCCCGCGACCACGTGCTGCTGCACAAGCTGCTCGGGCTCTACACGGAGAGCAAGCAGTGGTCGAAGGTCATCGACGTGGTGCAGCGCATCAGCGACCTGGAGACCAACCAGGAGCGCAAGGCGCGCTACGCGTACTCGATCGCGTCGATCTACAACCAGGAGCTGAAGAACCCCGACGAGGCGCTGACCTTCTACAACCAGGCGCTCGACTTCAACCCGGCGGAGCTCAAGCCCTTCGCGAAGGTCAACGAGATCCTGACGGCGCGGAAGGACTGGAAGAGCCTGGAGCGCGGCTACCGCGCGATGCTCAAGCGCATCATCAACAAGCCCGACTCCAAGGAGCTGGAGTTCAGCCTGCTACACGCGCTCGGGCTCATCTACCGCGACCGGCTGATGCAGCCCGACGCGGCGCTGCGGGCCTTCCAGATGGCCTCCGAGCGCAAGCCCGAAGACCTCCAGGAGCACAAGATCCTGGCCGAGCTCGCGGCCCGCATGGGCAACACGACCGAGGCGGTCACGCGCTGGCAGACCATCGCGCAGCAGGACGTCGGCAACGCCGAGGCGATGCACGCGATCTACGACCTCTATTACCAGTCGCACCAGCACGACAAGGCGTGGTGCGTGGCGGCGACGACGTCGTTCCTGCTGCGCGACCGGGCGCGGGAAGACCTGCGGGCGTTCTTCGAGCAGTACCGCCCGCGCAAGCCGCTGCAGCCCACCGGGCGGCTCACCGAGGAGAACTGGGTCAAGCAGCTCTTCCACCCCAACGAAGACCCCGTCGTCGGGAAGATCTTCGCGGCCATCCTCGGCGCGGTTCGCCGCGCGAAGGTCAAGCCCCTCCAGCAGTTCGGCTTCACCCAGAAGGAGCTGCAGGACCCGGCGAACACCACCGTCGCGCTGGTGCGCTCGCTCGCGCAGTCGTCGCAGGCCCTCAACCTGCCGCTGCCCTCGATCTTCCTGAAGCCGCAGCAGCAGGGCGGCCTCGGGTACGTGCCGAGCGAGCCCATCGCGTCGTTCGCGGGTGCGGGCCTGCTCTCCGGGCTGCGGCCCGAGGAGCTCGCCTTCGTCGCGGCGAAGCACATGACCTACTACCGTAACGAGCACTACATCCGCGTGCTGCTGCCGACGACGCAGGAGCTCACGGTGATGCTGCTCGCGGCCATCAAGCTGGTGAAGTCCGACCAGGATGTTCCGGCGGAGTCCGCGCAGGCCGCGCAGACGCTGGCGCCGCTGCTCGCTCAGGACCCGATCGCCGTCGAGGGCCTGCGCAAGGTGGTCAAGTACTTCCTCGAGCAGGGCGGCTCGTCGAACATCAAGAAGTGGTACCAGTCCGTCGAGCTCACGGCCGCCCGCGCGGGCTTCCTGATGTGCGGCGACCTGGAGATCACCCGCAAGATGCTCGGCATGGAGCCCGGCCTGCCCGGTGACCTCGCGCCCGCCGAGAAGCTCAAGGACGTGATCCTCTTCTCGATGAGCGAGACGTACTTCTCCCTGCGCGAGACGCTCGGCATCAACTTCCAGGTGCAGTCCGCCTCGTACTGATCCCACCTCCGACCGACCGGCGGGCGACCTCGCCGGTCGTCCCTCCCCGCCGCTGGATGCCCGTCTACGAACACGACAAGGACCACCCGGAGTCCATCGACGCGCGCGCCGCCCAGGACGACCCGTGGGTGATGTACCTCGTCGTCCGCAAGGAGCACTCCGCCCCGCTGGAGGCGCTCCTCGTCGCGGCCGCGCAGGCGACCGTCGACGCCGCCGCCCGCTTCGCGGGTGACCCCCGCTACCGCGACGCCTTCGCGGAGTGGTCGGCGCGCTCGTTTCGCAAGGTGTGCCTCCGCGCCAACGAGAAGAACTGGCCCGCGGTGCTCAGCCTCGACGGAGGCGACGGAGCGGTCGACGGCACGGTGGTGGTGAGGGCCCTCCCCCCGCGGAGGAAGAGCGATCGGGAGAAGCTGCTGGTGACGCTACAGGCCTACACCGCGGAGTTCGCCGAGCTGCCCTCGCGCCCGCTGCCGCTGCCGGGCGACGGCCCGGTGATGGTGTTCGTGCTCAACGCCGCGGTGCCCATGCGCGCGGGCAAGCTGCTGGCCCAGGTAGGCCACGCGGTGCTGCTCTGCGTGTACGCCTTCGCCGCGAGGGAGGCCGAGGCCTTCGCTCGCTGGAACGACGCGGGGAGGCCCTGCGCCGTGCGCCGCGCGTCGGGCGAGGAGTGGGCGGCCCTCCAGCGCGAGGAGTCGTGCGCCATCGTGCGAGACGCGGGTCTCACCGAGGTGGCGCATGGGAGCGAGACCTTCCTGGCGCTCGCTCCCCGGGCGGTGGCGCAGTGGTCGGCGAGGGTGAGGGCGCTGCCGGCGGTGTGATGGGTCGGGAGGGTCAGTGCACGGCGCGGTCGGGGTCGTCGTGCAGCGGAGCGAAGCGGGAGAGCACCTCGAGGCAGCGACGGCGGACGGCGAGGGCGGCGTGCTGGTCCTGCGCGAGGATGTGGAGGTCTTCGGGGGCGAGGAGGGGGACGACGGCCTCGGCGATGGCGGGCGGCGTGCTCGGGTTGAGCGCGAGCGCCGTGCGCACCTTCGGGTGGATGGCCCAGCGCGGCGAGCGAAACACCCGCAGCAGGATGTCGGGCGCGTTGGGGCGGCGGGCGCAGAGGCGCACCACGTCGGGCTCGGTGAGCCGCGGGTTCATGAGCAGCAGCTCGATGACGTCGGGGTGCGGGTCGCGGAGCACCCGGTCGATGAGCTTGCGATCGGGCTTGCGGGCCAGGGATTTGCGCTCTCCCAGGGTGAGCACCCTCCCTCGGCCGTAGTCGGGGATGAGCCGCTCGTCGTCGGGGTCGAGCGCGCTCGCGGCGACGTCGAGCCGGTCGCCGTGGACGGCGCGCTGAAGGTCGGGCTCCCAGCAGAGGGCGATCTCGGCGGTGAGAAGCGCGACCTGCGCGTGGGTGTCGCGAAGCCCGGCGCGCTCGGCGAGGCGGTCGAGGGTGGCGCGCAGCTCGTCGCGCTCGGTGATCACCAGGATGCCTCGGAAGAGCTGCACGCGCGCGGCGACGTCGATCACCGAGGAGGCGCGTCGGCAGAGGACGTCGACCAGGATGGGCTCCACGGGCCCATTGTTACACGTCGCCGCGGGCTTCAGTCGTCCTCGTAGCAGCAGGGCGGCGGCGAGCGGTGATTACGCCAGCGGGTAAAGTGGAGCTGCGGGTGAAGGCGCACGATGACCTCCACCTCGCTGCCGTCGACGGAGAGCCCGCCGTGCTCGGAGACCGAGGAGACCAGTGCCTGTGCGATGCGCCGGTCGAAGGGGTCGCCCAGGCGGGAGAGCACCCGCACCCGGCCGACGTCGCCGCTCGGGAGCAGCACGACGCTGAGGCGCACGTCGGGGGTGTGGAGTCCGCCGCGGCCGTCGACCAGCGAGGGGAGCGACTCGGCGAGGGTGTCTCCGAGGGCGTCGAAGTGGTCTTCGATGCGCTCGCGGGTGGAGGCGTCGAGGCCGCCGCCGGAGAGGTAGCGGCCGCCCTCGACGGTGGCGCGCACCGAGGCGCGGGCGCGGGTGGGATGCGGCCGATGGGGGAAGCAGCGGTAGTCGCCGCGCTCGTAGAAGGGCGAACCCGGGACGCAGAGGGCGTCCTGCGCGGAGGCGAGGGAGGGGAGCAGGGCGAGGGCGAGGAGCGGGAAGATGGGGCGCATCGGGATTACCTCCAGGCGGTGGGTGAGAGACACCGCGAGCCGGGTCGGGCTTTGGGACGCGCGAGCGACCCGAAGGTTCCCTTTGGTGCCGGAGGGGAACAACAAGAAGCCCGGAGGCGCTGTGGGGGGCACGCCTCCGGGCTCGGCAAGTCTGTAGGGGGGTCTTATGAGGCGGGAAGGTCTGCGAGTCAGTGACGGAAGAAGAAAGAAGGGCCCGTCGTTGAAGCGCGGAGACGAAGCGAAGAGCAGTCGAAGAAAGCTGAAGTTCGAAGCGAAGCGAAGTCGAAGAAGGAAGCGCTGATCGAAGGAAGCAGTCGAAGAGGAAGGCCTAAGGAACGAAGCGCAAAGAGCTTGTGCAGTGAGCGTGCCACTGGGGGTGGCAAGCGCGTTCACCCGATGGATTCGCGTGAAATCAAGTGACGGGCGTCGCGGAGGGGAGGGTGCCCGGGGGGTGCGGTCTGACATCCATGTCGCGCCCCTGGGAGGACTGTTGGCCAGTCGGCACGGTGTCCGCTGCGGCGGTCGGCCGTGATAGGGTGCGCGCCGTGCGGACGGGATCTGTCTTGATCGGGATGGCGCTGCTGGCGTGTGTCGGGGGTTGCCAGAACTACCGCGACCAGCTTGATCGGGCCGACGCCCACTACCGGGCGGCCCGGTACGAGGCGGCGCTGACCAACCTCGAAGACCTGGAGTCGGACTTCGGTCACCTCGACGCCAACGAGCAGGTTCGCTACCGCTACGTGCGGGGGATGACCAGCGAGCGGCTGGGCCAGCGCGAGGAGGCGAGGCACTGGCTCATCCTGGCGCGCGAGGACGTGGAGCAGCGGCCCGCGGCGCTCGACGAGGAGACCCGCGCGATCCTGCAGCGCACGCTGACGCCCTACGACCAGAGCATTGGGTCGAACGTGAACCCTCCCGCCGCGGAGCCCGCGGCTCAGTCGGCCAGGACCCGGAGCGAGCCTCGCACGACGCCGTAGTGGCCTTCGGTCTTGAGGGTGTTCCATACCTCGGCGGCGGTGGACCGGTCGGCGAGGAGGCGGCGGTAGGCGTCGACGATGCGGGCGACCTCCTCGGGGGTCTCTCGCACCAGCTCGATGCGGTAGCGGCGGACGCCCGCGCGGCGAGCGCCGGCGACGAGCCCCGCGGCGCTCTGGGCGGCGGCGTGGAAGACGGTGTTGCGGCAGCCGACGTCGGCCTCGACGGGGTGCTCCATGCCCGCGCGGTCGCGGAGGGAGACCCGGTGGCGCTCGCAGGGGCGGCCGCAGTCGAGGTGCGTGCGGCCGGTCGAGAGCTCGGCGGCGATCACGCAGTGCTCCATGTGAAACAGGGGCATCGGGTGGTGCACCACCAGCTCGGACCACGCTCCGAAGGGGCTCTCCAGCAGGGCCATCACCTGCGCCGCGTCGAGGTCGAAGGAGGGCGTGAACGAGGATAGCCCCCGGGAGAGCACCGTCGCCGCGGTGATGCGGTTGGTGACGTTGAGCGAGGCGTCGCCGATGCGGGGGATGGCCTCGGAGCCCGACTCGTGGAGCGCGCCGAGGCCTCGCACCAGCAGCGCGTCGGGGGCGAGCGAGGCGAGGTAGCGGTCGATCTTCTCCTCGCCCGGCTTTCGGATGCGCGGGGGAGCGAGCGCCACGTGGCGAGCGCCACGGTCGCGGAGGGCGCGCACCGCGGGGCCGGTTCCGGTGAGCTCGAGGAAGTCGAGGTAGACCCCGTCGGCGCCGGCGTCGAGGGCCGCGTGCGCCTGGGGGAGCGTGCGGCACAGCACGAAGAGCCCCGCCGGCGCGGGCGCTCGATCGGGCGGAACCGCCGCCGCCAGCAGCGAGCCGGCATCGACCTCGGTGGTTGCCCAGGGGGCGGTGACCCTCTCCGCGAGGGCGTCGACGAGCGCGCGGCGCAGGCGGTTGAGCGACGAGGGAGAGACCATCGCGTCGGGGCCGAGCTCGCTGGTGATGGATCCCGCGCGGAGGGTGGTCCCGCCGAGGCGGCCGAGCTTGTCGCGCACCACGTCGTCGGGCGTGCGCCCGCTGCGTCCGGCCTCGATGGGCGCGTCGCCCTGCACCGTCGCGCGGCGACCGCTGCGGGTGCTCGCCTCGAGGCGCGCGGGCTCGCCCACCCGGCCGCGCAGCACCAGGTCGACGACGTCGCCCGCGCTCGCCTGCTGCATGGCGTCCCTCACCGCGCGCTCCTCGGAGGGCGCGTTGGTGCGCCAGACGGCGTGGCCGACCATGGCCGCGCTCGCGTCGCGCTCGGGGCCCAGCCACACCCGCGCGTCCGTCCCTGCGGAGGCGCGCTCTACGTCGATTCCTCCGACGGTGATGGCCCACACCCGGCCGCCCACCTCGCCCTCGTTGGCGCGCGCGCCCTGCACCAGCAGGCCGTCGCCGCGAGCGAGGTCGGCGTCGAGGGAGAGGTGCAGCCAGGTGCGCCCGCCCATGCGCTCGACGGCGCGCAGCGTGGCGACGCGCAGCCCGCGGTGGTCGCAGGTGGAGCCGTCGACAAGGCGCTGGTGGTCGACGCCCGCGAGGAAGCCGGGGCCCGATCCGCGGGTGAACATCTGGAGCGCGCGGGCGCGGGTGGCCTCGTCGGGCGCGGCGCCGTCCCCCGCGGCGGCGTCGACGGACCGGCGGTAGAGCGCGGTGGTGGCGGCGACGTAGCTGTCGGCCTTGAGGCGCCCTTCGATCTTCACCGAGGCCACACCAAGCGCCGAGAGCCGAGGGATGAGCGCGCTGGCCTCGAGGTCCTCCGGGGAAAGCAGGAAGGCGCGGTCGCCGGTGTCGCGCGCCTCGCCGTCGACGACGAGGGAGTAGGGGAGTCGGCAGGCCTGCGCGCAGGCGCCGCGGTTGGCGCTGCGGCCGCCGATGGCCTCGCTGGTGAGGCACTGGCCGGAGTACGCCACGCAGAGAGCGCCGTGCACGAATACCTCGACGGGTATGTCGGTGGCCGCGCGGATCTTCGCGATGTCGTCGAGGGAGAGCTCGCGCGCGAGGATGACGCGCGAGGCGCCGAGGGCGGCGGCGAACTCCACCGCGCCCGCGTCGGTGCAGGTCATCTGCGTGGAGGCGTGCACCGGGAGCTCGGGGGCGATGGCGCGGGCGAGGCGCACGACGGCGAGGTCCTGCACGATGACGGCGTCGACGCCGGCGGCGGCGCAGGCGCGGAGGGCGGCCTCGACGGCGGGGAGTTCGGCGTCGAAGACGAGGGTGTTGAGGGTGACGTAGCCGCGCACGCCGTGGGCGTGCAGGAGGTCCATGGTGTCGCGCAGGGAGGCGGCGTCGAAGTTGGTGGCGCGAGCGCGGGCGTTGAAGCCCTGGAGGCCGAAGTAGACGGCGTCGGCGCCGGCCTGGATGGCGGCGCGCAGGGCGTCGGGATCACCTGCGGGAGCGAGCACCTCGGGGCGCGCGGGGCGGTTCATGGGGCGGTCACTACAACGGGCTGGCGCGCGAGGCCAATCGGGCCTGGCGACGGGGTAGCGTAGCGCCATGACGACGGACCGAGAGCTCGACGACCTGCGGCTGGCCGTGGACGCCGCCGACGCCGCGCTGATGGACGCGCTGGCCCGTCGCCTCGCCGCCGCGCGCGCCATCGGCCATTGGAAGCGCGCTCACGCCGTGGGCGCGGTCGACCCGGCGCGCGAGGCCTCCCTGCGGGCCCGGTGGGCCCAGCGCGCGGCTGCGGCTGGCGTGCCCGCGCCCATGGCCGCGGCGGTGCTCGCCGCCGTGCTCGACGGGTGCCGCGCGGAGGTGGCCCGCCTCGTCGACGGTTGACGGGTACACTCTCGCCCTACAGCCGCCATGCGCCGCCCGCTCACGCTGCCCCTCGTCGCGCTCCTCGCCCTCTCCTGCAGCGGCGCCCAGCGCCCTGGCGCCCGCGACCCCAACGAACCCGTCCCGGTGCTCGGCATCTGCCTCGCGGGCGAGGCCGCCGCGCGGGCCAACGAGTACTCCGGCCTCGCGTGGCACGGCGACGAGCTCTTCCTGCTGCCCCAGTGGAGCCCGCGCGGGCTCACCCGGGCGCGCTCCCAGCCCGGCTTCACCCGGCCGTGGCTCTACCGCATCCCGGGCGCCCGGCTGCGCGCCTGGGTCGACGGCCGCGACCGGTCTCCCATCACGCCCGAGCGGGTGCCCTTCGACACGCTCGACCTCGCGAACAACCCCGATTACCAGGGCTTCGAGGCCATCGCCTTCGACGGCGACCGCGCCGCCCTCGTCGTCGAGCGCGGCGACCGCGACCGCATGTCGGGCCTCCTCGTCACCGCCCGCCTCGACCGCGCGCGCGGCCTCGTGCTCGACCGCGACGCCCTCGCCCTCGACGTCCCGCTGCGCTCGGACAACCACGCCTACGAGGCGCTCACCCGCGTCGACGGCTCGTGGCTCGCGCTCTTCGAGGTCAACGGGATGGACACCTCCTGCGCCTCCACCGCGCTGCGCCTCGACCCCCGCGGGGGGGAGCCCCGCGCGGTCGCCGTGGAGCCCATCCCCTACCGGGTGACCGACGCCACGGCCGTCGACGCCGAGCGCCGCTTCTGGGTGACGCAGTACAGCTACCGCGACGTGGGCGACACCGCCGAGTGCGAGCGCTCGATCCGCGCGGTGGGCTGCTTCCAGGAGGCCGTCGACTGCGACCCCCGCGAGGGCTCCGCCCGAAGCGTCGAGAGGCTCCTGGAGCTTCGCGACGACGGCACGGCGGTGCGCGCCACGGGGCGGATGATCCGGCTGCTGAGGGAGGAGCGCGCCCGCAACTGGGAGGGCCTGGCGCGCCTCGACCACCGGGGCTTCCTCGTGGTCACCGACGAGTGGCCGAGGACCATCCTGGGCTTCGTCCCGTCGGCCGACCAGCCGCTCCCCGCGCCGGCGCCGCCGTGCCCGAGCGAGTGAGCGGTGCCCCTACGGTGTACCGTCGGCCGCGATAGATGAGAGGAGAACGACCATGACGACTGAGGGGGTTGATCCGGGGAGCGCGCTGCTCTCCGCGCCGGGTTCGCTGGTCGACGGCAACGGGAGGCTGCAGCCCTACGGGCGCTACCGCGGCGCCATCGCGGACGTGTCCACCGCGCGCTGGGAGCGCGGCAACCGCTGGCTCCGTCGCACTCAGCGCAAGGCGTGGATCTACGCGTGCGCCTTCCATGAAGACCTCACCGTCGGCTTCGCCGTGGCCGACGTGGGATACCTCGGGACGGGCTTCTTCTACGTCTACGACCGCGCGCACGACCTGCGGGTGGAGGAGTCGCTGGAGATCCCCTTCGCCTTCGCGGAGGGCTTCGAGCCCTCGCTGCGCGCCGCGTGGTCCTTCGGGCTCGGGGGGCGGCGGTGGCGCGTCGACCCGGAGGGCGAAGGGATGCGAGTGCGGTATGAAGGGAAGCGGCTGTCGTGCGACCTGCGGATGCCCTCCATCGCAGGGGGAATGACCGCGATCGCGCCGAGCCTTCACCGGCCCTTCAACCACACGTACAAGCGCGTCGCGCTGCCCGCGGAGCTGAGCCTGCGCATCGACGACCGGCGCTTCGAGCGCTCGCTGCCGCACGGCGCCGGGGTGGACTTCACCCTCGGCTACCCCCCTCGCGACACCCGCTGGAACTGGGCCTGCCTCCAGGGGACCACCGAGGATGGGAGGTCCTTCGGGCTCAACCTTGTGGCGCTCTTCAATGACCAGCTCGAGAACGCCCTCTGGCTCGGTGACAGGCTCATCCCGCTGGGGACCGCGGTGTTCTCCATCGGCCGCCCGGCGGACAAGGCCCCGTGGACGCTCCGGGTCGCGGAGATCGACCTCACCCTGGTCTTCACCCCCGAGGGCGCCCGTCAGGACCGCAAGAACCTCGGGCTCCTGCGCCACGACTTCGTGCAGCCCTTCGGCCGCTTCGAGGGCAGCTTCCGCGACGACGGCCGGGCCGTGCGGGTGACGGGCTACGGCGTCGTCGAGGAGCACACCTCGCACTGGTAGGGATGATCCGTGAGCGCCGCCGAATTCCCCGGTACGGCGGAGGTGTTGTAGAGAGCACGGCCATGCAAGGCAGTGCTCGTTCGCTCGCGTGGGTGATGTCGTTCGTGGTGGCGTGCTCGGCCCGGGGCAACGACCCGCCCGTCCCCACCGACGCCTCCACGCGCACCGACGTCCCGGTGGGAACCGACGTTCCGGTGGGAACCGACGTTCCGGTGGGAACCGACGTCCCCGCGGCCACCGACGTCCCGGTCGCGATGGATGTCCCGGCGGCGATCGATGCCACCATGCCGGCCGACCGGCCCGCGCCCGTCGATGTCCCGGTCGCGATGGACGCGCCCATGAGCGGGACATCCCAGCAGATCGCCGCGGTGCGCGCGACCCCCATCGGGGCGGCGTCGCTGCGCGTCGATGGGGCCGTGGTCACCTACACCGTGCCCACCGCCACCCTTCGCAGCGACGGGACGGTCTCCGCCACCGATCCGGCCGGGTTCTTCGTGCAGGCCGATCGCAGCGGCCCTGCGCTCTTCGTCGCGGTCGCCCCGGCGACGCTCTCTCCCGCGCCGGCGCCGGGCGACCGGGTGAGCTTCACCGTCACCCGCGTCTCGTCGCCGACCCCGGCGACCCACTGGGCCGCGGAGATCACCGGGTACGTCCGCACGGCGTCGGGCGCCTCGCTCGGGGCGCTCCTTCAAGACGTGAGCGGCGCGAGCGACCTGGTGACGGGGCTGCTCAACTACGAGCACGAGCTCATCACGCTGACCGCGACCATCACCAACGACTTCGGCGCCGGGGGCGTCGGCTTCCTCCAGGCCTCCATCGCCACCGCGGCGCTCCCGGCCGACCCGCTGCTCCGGCTGCGCATCCCCATCGACGTGCGCACCGCGCTCGGGCTGCGCAGCGGGTGCCGCTTCACCATCAACGCGGCCCCGATGTGGCGCTACGACGTCACCGCGCAGGCGAGCGTCTGGAACGTCCGAGACGTCTCCGGCGTGACCTGCCCGTCGCCCATGGTGGACGCCGGGACGGACACCGGCAGGCCCGACACGGGGACGCCCGCGGGCGACGACCGGGTGTGGGTGCTGCGCGTCGGCGACGGGGTCACTGCCCTCTCCGGCGCGGCGGTCCCGGTGAACATCGAGGCCTACAACGGCAGCACCGGGACGCCGGTGGGATCTCCCATCGCGCTTCCGACCGTGGGCTCCGCGGGCAACTACCCGCTGACCCTTTCGGGCACCGCCGGCGCGGAGGGCACCCTCTTCCGCTCGCTGGACGGGCGCTGGGTGACGCTCGGCGGGTACACCCACGCGGTCGGTACGCCCGGCGCGAGCGGCGCCCAGGCCCAGCGGGTGATCGCCCGCATCAACGCCGCGGGGGCGGTCGACACGCGCACCGTGCTCGGCGCGACGGTCGACCGCTCGGCCATGCGCGCGGTGGTGTCGGTCGACGGGAGCGAGTTCTGGTCCATCCACTCGGGCGGCAGCACCGGCGACGTGGTGTACACGACCTTCGGCGCCACCCTGGGCACCTCCGTGACCAACCGCGAGGTGTTCCGCGGGCTCAGCCTCTTCGGGCAGCAGCTCCTCGCGGCGGGCTCCAACCCCACCGCGTCGGGCGTCTACGCGACCTCCTCGCTGCCCCGCGCGCCGGGCGGATTCATCGCCCCGCTCCCGGGCTTTCCGTCCGCCATGACGCTCTCCCCCTACGGCATCGCGGCCTTCGACCGCGACGGCAACGGCGCGGCGGACGTGCTCTTCCTCGGCGACGACCGGGCGCTGCTCTCCGGCGGCGGCGTGCAGTGCTGGCGCCTCTCGGGCTCGACCTGGTCCCAGGTCGGCAACGTCACCAACCTCACCAACCCGATCCGCGGCCTCACGGGCCGCACCAACGGCGCCAACTACGTCCTCTATGCGGTCACCGGGGAGACCAGGGCGCGGGTGCAGCGCATCGAGGTCGACGCCGCGACGCTCACCGGCGCGGTGACCACCGTCGCCACGGCCCCGCTCAACACCACCTACCGCGGAATCGCCTTCGCGCCTCGGTGAGCGTCGCTCAGCGCGACTCGTAGACGGTCATCGACGGCAGCTCGACGGCGGTGAGGAAGCCCTCCCTCCCGCAGCCGGTGTCGATGGCCACCACCGCGGGGCCGGCCCACATGTCCGTCGGGTCATCGACGTTGTACGAGGAGAGTTCCTGCGGCAGGTCGAGGGTGTGCGTGTGGCCGACCACCACGCGCTTGCCGCGGTAGTTACGGAAGAACGCCTCGGTGCGCGTCCACAGCAGCGCCGAGGGCTGCAGCGCGTACCTCGGGTGCCTGTACTCGCCCTCCTCGTCGGGGGTCAGGCCCGCGTGAACGTAGATGGCGTGCTCGTCCTCGTACCAGAGCGGCAGCGAGCGAAACCACGCGACGGTCTCTTCGGGGAAGAAGCGCCCGGTGAGCAGGGCGATCAGCTCCTCGCGGGTGCGCGGCGCGTCGGGGTCGGCGCCGGTGTACGAGCGCATCGTCGCGAGGCACCCGTTGCCCGGGGGCATCACGAAGCCCGGCCAGCCCTCGTCGATCACCTTGAGCCAGGCGTCCTCGTGGTTGCCGCGCAGGCACACCACGTTGCAGCCCACGTCCCGGTCGAGCCCCCGCACCACCTCGACGACCTCGCGCGAGCACCGCCCGCGGTCGACGTAGTCGCCCATGAACACCACGGTGTCGCTGCGCCCCACGTCGGGAAGGCGCGAGATCAGCGTGCGGAGGTGATCGAGCTCGCCGTGGATGTCACCGATCGCGAAGGTCCGTCCTGGCATCGGCGCGGAGCCTATCACCGGCGGCGCGCGGTTGACGCGACCCGCCCCGGGGCTGCTACCAACGGTCGCATGACCCAAGCCCTCCGCTTCACCGCCGACGACCGCCCCGTGCTGGGCGCCCTCGCGCTCCCCCCGGGCGACGCCCCCGCCGGCGCCGTCATCCTGGTGCACGAGTGGTACGGCCTCAACGACGACATGCGCCGCCTGGCCGGTCGCTTCGCCGCCGAAAACTTCATCGCGCTCGCGGTCGACCTCTACGACGGCCGCGTGGCCACCGACGCCCCGGAGGCCATGCAGCTCTCCAGCGCCCTCAAGACCCCCGACGCCGTGCGCATCATCGCGGCGGCCGCCGAGGTCCTCCGGGCGCTGCCCCGCAGCAACGGCAGGGTCGCGGTGACGGGCTTCTGCCTGGGCGGGGCCATGGCCATCGCGGCGGCCTGCGGGGTGCCCGGCCTCGCCGCGGCGGTGCCCTTCTATGGCATCCCCAGGGCCGAGTACGTCGACTGGAGCCGCTGCGAAGCCCCGATCATGGGCCACTACGGTGCGAAGGACCCGATCATCGCAGCCGAGCGCCCGCAGGCCCTGAGCCACGCGGCGCGCGCCGCAGGGCGCAGCTTCGAGCTGCACCTCTACGACGCGGGACACGCGTTCATGCGAGAGGCCGACCCAAGCGTCTACGACGCCCCCTCGGCGTCGCAGGCGTGGGAGCGCACCGTGGCGTTTCTGCGAGGGCGGCTGGGCTGACGCTCAGCCCACGACGTCGAGCTTCGGCCCCGCGGTGAGCCCCGCGAAGAAGTCGTTGCCCTTGTCGTCGACCACGATGAAGGCCGGGAAGTCGACCACGTCGATCTTCCACACGGCCTCCATGCCGAGCTCGGGGTACTCCAGCACCTCGACCTTCTTGATGCAGTCCTGGGCGAGGCGCGCGGCCGGGCCGCCGATGGACCCGAGGTAGAAGCCCCCGTGCTTCTTGCACGCCGAGGTCACCGCCGACGAGCGGTTGCCCTTGGCGAGCATCACCATGCTCCCTCCCGCGGCCTGGAGCTGCTCGACGTAGGAGTCCATGCGCCCCGCCGTGGTCGGACCGAACGACCCCGACGCATAGCCCGCGGGCGTCTTCGCAGGGCCCGCGTAGTACACGGCATACTGCTTCAGGTAATCGGGGAGGCCCTCTCCGCGGTCGAGGCGCTCCTTGAACTTGGCGTGCGCGATGTCCCTCGCCACGATGAGCGTGCCGGTGAGCGAGAGCCGCGTCTTGATCGGGTGCCGCGAAAGCTCCGCGCGAACCTCCGCCATCGGGCGGTTGAGGTCGATGTTCACCACGGCGCCGCCGAGGTCCTGGGGGGTGGGGACCGGGAGGTAGTGCGCGGGGTCGTGCTCGAGCTGCTCGAGGAAGATGCCCTCCCGGGTGATCTTGCCGAGCGCCTGCCGGTCGGCCGAGCACGACACCGCGATGGCCACCGGGCACGAGGCCCCGTGGCGAGGCAGCCGGATCACCCGCACGTCATGGCAGAAGTACTTTCCGCCGAACTGCGCGCCGACGCCGATGCGCTGTGTCATGGCGAGCACGTCGGCCTCCAGGGCCCGGTCGCGGAAGGCGCGGCCGAGGGTGTTGCCCTCTCCGGGGAGCTCGTCAAGGTAGCGCGCGGAGGCCAGCTTGGCGGTCTTGAGGGCGTACTCCGCGGAGGTCCCACCGATGACGATGGCGAGGTGGTAGGGCGGGCACGCGGCGGTGCCGAGGGTGCGCACCTTGGCCTCGAGGAAGGCCATCAGGCTCTGCGGGTTGAGCAGGCTCTTGGTCTCTTGATAGAGGTAGCTCTTGTTGGCCGAGCCCCCGCCCTTGGCCATGAACAGGAAGTGATACTCGTCGCCCTTGGTGGCGTAGAGCTCGATCTGCGCCGGCAGGTTGTTGCCGGTGTTGACCTCCCTGTACATGTCCAGCGGGGCGAGCTGCGAGTAGCGCAGGTTGGTGGTGGCGTAGGTGTCGAAGACCCCGCGAGCGAGGGACTCCTCGTCGTTGCCTGTGGTGAGCACGTCCTGGCCGCGCTTGCCGACGACGATGGCGGTGCCGGTGTCCTGGCACATCGGGAGGATTCCCCCGGCGGCGATGTTGGCGTTCTTGAGCAGGTCGAGCGCGACGAAGCGGTCGTTGTCGGATGACTCCGGGTCGTCGAGGATCTTCCGTAGCTGCGCGAGGTGCCCAGGCCGGAGCAGGTGGGCGATGTCGCGCATGGCCTCTCGCGCGAGGAGCGTGAGCCCGGCGGCCTCCACGGTGACGAACGACCGGCCCGCGGCCTCCACGGTGGAGACATGGTCGGCGGTGATCAACCGATAGGGCGTGTCGTGCGGATGGGTGTCGAGGAGGGCCTGAAACTCGAAGGTCGCCATGGCGGTTGGATAAAGACCAACCGCCAGGGATGGTCAAGCGGGGCGCAGGTGGAGGAGGAGCCGAGGTGGGCGGTTGCGCGAACAACCGCCGTCGTGGAAGGGTCACCCACGCCATGCACATCCGCCGCGTCGTCATTGAGGGCATCCGACGGTTCGGGTCCGGCGCAGCGGGCCTCGACCTCTCGCTGCCGCCCCACGGATGGATCGTGGTCGCGGGGCGCAACGGAGCGGGCAAGACCACGCTGCTCCAGGTGCTCGCGCTCGGGCTCGCCAACAGCTTCGGACACGACTACGCCGACACGTTGTTCACCTGGTGTCGGAAGGGGACGAAGAAGGCGAGCTCGCGCCTCACGCTGGTTCCGTCCGAAGAGGACGAGCTCCGGCGCGACAAGGAGATCTTCTCCACCAAGGCCGCCGACGAGGAGCTCGTCGTGGGCGACGATTGGGAGCCGACGGGCGGAGCGATGAGTCACGGCCGGGAGAGCGACGGCAATCGCGCCTTCGCGGGACCGTGGCACGCCGATCCAAGGGGCTGGTTTGCCGTGGCTTATGGTGTCCACAGGCGCCTGGGCACTCGGAGCAACGAGACCGATGGATGGTCCTCCACCACGTCGAGGGAGAGCGCGTTCCTGACGCTCTTTCGTGACGATGGCTCGCTGGCGCACCCCATCCGTTGGTTGATGGATCTCAATCACCGACAGCTCGACCCGAACGCGAAGACCGCGGAGCGCAACGAAGCGAAGCGCATCGTCGAAGGCGTGATCTCGTTGCTGAACGACGGCCTCGACGACACGGAGGTGCTCGGCGTCGACTCATACGGGCTCTCGGTCCGACAGGACGGGCAGAAGCTCTCCATTCGCAACCTTGGTGCGGGGGCGCAGGTCCTCATGGCGATCGTCGTCGACATCCTGCGGCACATGCACGCGCGCTTCAGGACGCTGCGCTTCGGACAGCGCGAGCACCATCCCGTCGTCAAGCACGGGGGGGTCGTCCTTATCGACGAGGTCGAGGCCCACCTCCACCCCTCGTGGCAGCGCCGCGTCGGCGCCTGGTTCACGGAGCACTTCCCGGAGGTGCAGTTCATCGTCTCGACGCACAGCCCGTTCGTGTGTCAGGCAGCGTCCGACGAGGGCCTCGTCTTGCTGCCCGCGCCTGCCTCCTCCGAGCGCGCCCGCGTCGCCGACGTCGAGCTGTATCGTCGCGTGGTCAACGGCAGCGTCGACGACGCTCTGATGTCGGACCTCTTCGGCCTGGAGCACACCTGGTCCGAGGACGCCGAGGCGAAGCGGGCCCGGCTCGCGGAGATCGAGGCGAAGGTGCTCACCGGCAAGGCGAAGGCAGCGGAGCGCCGTGAGTACAAGGATCTGCGCGATGAGCTCCCGTCGTCGATGTCGGACGAGGTCGACCGCGTGGCGCGGCGCCTGGAATTCACCTCACCGGCCCCGAAGCAGTGAGGCACCTTCGGCGCCTGGATCTGCCCCGCTCCGTCCTGGGCGCGCTGTCCTCCTACCGCGCCGCCCTCGACTCCCTGCTCAAGCTTGAGCAGAGGGAATCGAAGCCCGACGTTGGGAAGGTCATCGAGACTGCGTGGAGGACGCGTCGCAGAAGCAACGCCATGAAGTCCGTTGAGCTGGCGCTGCGCGCGATGGCATCAGGCATCGAGCGCTGCATGTACTGCGAAGACAGCCACGGCTGCGACGTCGAGCACTTCCGCACCGAAGGTGCCCCACCCGGCTGGGACCTTCTCATGGCCGAACCTGCTGTTGATCTGCGCGGTCTGCAACCGTCAGAAGAACTCCGCCTTCGACCCCGCGATCCTTGATCCGACCAGGGATGATCCCTTCGATCACCTCGTCCTCTCCTCGACGACGGGCCGTCTCGTAGCTCGCGACGGGAGCAGCCGAGGAGCGGCGACGCTGCAGGTGATGAAGCGGCTGTCGTCAGACCAGGCGCTCACCCGCGGTCGCCTGAACGCGGTGAACAAGCTCCGCGTCTTCCTTGCGCGCTACGACGCCGACCTCTCGGCGGGAGACCTCGTCGCCGCGGACGAGATACGCCGCGCCGTGGTCGAAGAGCCCTTCAGCGCCGTCTTCGCGTTCATGCTGCGACAATCGATGGAGCCCGGCGCGAGAGCAGTCCTCGGTGACGACCTCGTCGACGTGATCTCGCGCCACCCGACCATGCACGGCTGGCTCGACGCCGCCGATCGAGCACGCCACGCTGCCGCGCAGCCGTCGATCGCAGCGCTAGCCAGGCGCGTCTGCGTCACCTCTTCACCCTGACGTCCGCGCCCCGTCGCCGCCGCACTGCCACCCACAGCCCCAGCGCGCCCAGCGCCATCCCCCCGCGCATCCCTCCAGCGCGCCCCGGCACCGCGCACCCGCAGCCGTCGTCGCTCGCCGCGGGCGCCACCGCCGCGTCCATCGCTGCGCCTGCGTCGGCCACCACGGCGGCGTCCATCGCCACCATCCCCGCATCCACCACGGGCTCTGGCAGCGGAACCGTCCCCGGCGGAGGCGTCATCGCCGCGGGCAGCGCGCGACGGTCGAAGTCGAAGCGCGTCGGCTCGCTCAGCGCCATCGTGGTCAGATAGAACAGCGTCGCCTCCCACAGGTGGGGGATCGACACCCGGTTCTCCCTCGCCGTCACACCACCGTCCGCGTCGCGCAGGGTGATGAACACCTCGCCCATCACCTGCGTGTCCTCGGTGATGACGTCCCTCGCCATGCGCACCAGCGCCTCCTCCACCAGCGGACGCAGCGTGGGGTCTCCCCCTCGCGCCACGAACACCGCCGCCGACAGCATGGTCTTGGTGAGGTACGCGCCGCCCTCGGTGCCAGGGTCGCCCCGCAGCGACGCGAGCACCCGCTCCATGTCGCCGCGCATCTGCCTCGCCACCCGCGGGTCGCTCACCGGAAACATCGACGCCGGCCAGACCATCCACGCCGTCGCCCCGAGGGCCGACGACCCGGGGTTGCTCGCCGCCGCGCCGCTCACGTCGTTGACGAAGCGCTGCATCGTCGGGTCGTAGAAGCGCCGCACCAGGGCGTCTCGCAGCTCCGAGGCCCGTCGCTCCCAGCGCGCGGCGACGGTCGTCTCTCCCATCAGCCGGGCCACCCGGGCGGCGGCCTCCAGCGAGGCGAAGACGGTGGTCCCTCCGTGGAGGGTGGCGGAGAAGGCCGCGTTGTCGTCCTCGTTGGCGAGCGCGTGGAGCCCCGTCTCGGCGTCGCGCCAGTCGGCCAGCAGGTCGGCGCTGCGCCGGATGCGAGGCCACCAGCGGGCCGCGGTGGTCATCCTCTCTTCATTGGACAAGAACGCCAGGTGCGTCGAGGCCGTCCACACCATGAGCGCGGTGTTGTCGATCTCGAAGCGGTAGAAGCCGCCCATCTCACCGTTGTTGTAATAGTTCATCTCCCACGCGGCCTCGGGGTACTGCCGGGTTCCGGTGCGAGGGTCGATGGGCGGCCGAGGATCGGTGAGGGGATTGATCGCCGACTGCCCCAGCGGGTTCTCCCGGGCGAGCGGGAGCGCCCAGTCGAGCCGGCGGGTGGTGTTGCCGGGGAGGCCGCCGATGTCGAAGGCGTCATCGAAGAAGGCCCCGTCGCGAGGCCAGTCGAGCCCGTAGGGGGCCTGCCGGGCGATGGAGGCGACGACCATCCCGGTGGCGGCGTCGGTGCCGTTGAGCACATGGAGCATCGCGCGGCGGGCGGCCCGGGCGATGCGCGCGCGGTCCTCCATGGGGATGGTCTCGGGGAGGTGCTCGGGCACCACCAGGGAGCCCGCGCGGCGGGTCCACTCGGCGCTGTCGCGGCGGATCACCTCGTCGGGCATGAGCCCGCTCGCGGTGGTGTAGGCCCCGCGCGCCTCGGCGGCGGTCGCCCCGAAGGCGATGAGCACCCTCGCCTCGCCGCCCATCCCGCTGCTGGCGAATGGGACCCTCATGGCGCTGTCATTGAGGTAGGCCGCGACGGGGTTTCCCGCGAGCGCGTTGGTGTCGGCCAGCGACCACGCGGAGGGGGTGCTGCGGGTCCATCCTCGGGCGGCGGCCACGCGGGAGGGGCGCACCGCGTCGGGGCAGCGAAAGCCCGTGGCGAGCCCCGGGTCGATGGGCAGCGCGATGCCCGAGGTGCGGAGCGCGAGCACGTTGTCGACCATGCGGCCTAGCTCATCGCAGAAGTCGTCGCCCTCCCTTCCCGCGTGGAAGGCGTCGGCGCGGGGCTCGCTCCCCACGACGGCGTAGACGCCCCGGGTGAAGGTCGTGTCGAGCGCGGCGGCGAGGGTGTTGGCGTCGGCGGTGAGGTCTCCGTCGCGGCGCAGCAGCGCGTCCAGGGGGCCGAAGTGGTCGACGGCGAGCGTTGGCGCCCCGACGAGGGCGGGGATGTCGTTAATGGGCGCGCGGTCGGCGGGGCGGAAATGGATGAAGGCCCCGAGCGCGCTGTCGCGCACGACGCCGAAGTCGTTGCGGCTGTCGGCGAGCACGTCGCCGAAGGGGAGCCGGGGGATGACGTTCTGGGTGAGCCCGAGGTTGGCGTGCACCATGAGCGCCACGCCTCGGATGGCCATGCCCGCGGCGTCGCTCGATCGCACGTAGCGCACTCGCCGCTGGAGCACGTCGGGGGACGGGAGCACGGCGTCGTCGAGGGTGATGGTGAGCCCGCCGTCGACGCGGGTGTACGTCACCCTGGGCTGGAGCGAGCGCTCGTCGGCGTAGCCCGCGACCGGGCGCCACCGGGCGGGGTCGTGGAGCCACTCGACGCGGGTGGCGGATGCTGTCTCGACGACGACCCCGAGGGCGACGCCGAAGCCCTCGCGGACGCCGGTGCGAGGGCGGGTGCGGGCGTCGAGGGCGTTGGAGGAGAGGTGCGTGAGCTGGTCGCAGCAGGAGGGCGAAGGCCAGGTGAGCACGGCGAGGTCGCCGTCGCGGGTGACGCCCGCGGTGAGCCGGCCGTGCCCCGCGACCATGTGCAGGGGCGACGCGCCGAGGGCGTGCTCGACGGCGCTGAGCGCGACGGGCCTGGGCTGGGCGGTGCTGGGGGCGGCGGCGAGGAGGAGCGCGAGGACGGGGGCGATGCGAGCGCGGTGGGTCATCGTGGTGACCCACTGGAGTATCACGGCAGGGCGTTTTCCCGGTGGATGGGGCTCTCCGCCATCGGGGCGTGCTGGTCGCCGACCTCGTCGTAGCCGACCATGCGTCCCTTGGACGGGTCCCAGAGCTTGAGGGCGAAGGCGGCGCGGATGTCCTTGAGGCGCAGCGAGGTGCGCCCGGGGTGCTGCAGCTCGGGGATGCCCGCCATGGCGTTGGGCAGCTGGTAGAACGGAATCTGCGGGTTGAGGTGGTGCACGTGGTGGAACCCGATGTTTCCGGTGAACCAGTGCATCACCGGCGACATCTCCATGAAGCTCGACGACTCCGTGGCGGCGCGGGTGTAGCTCCAGGTCTCGCGCGGCTGCACGTGGATGTCCGGGAAGTTGTGCTGGGCGTAGAAGAGGTACGCGCCCAGGGCGCAGGCGATGGCGACGCTGCCGATGACCCCGGTGAGGGCCGCGCCCGCGCCGAAGAAGTGTACGGTGAGGGCGATCTGGGCGAAGTGAAGGACGAGCGCCACGGCCGAGTCGAGGTGCTTCTTCTTGTTCTTGAGGAAGGGCCCCACGCACATCCCCCAGAGGAAGACCGTGACGTAGCCGACGGCCACGTTGAGCGGCGAGCGCATGAGCCGGTACATCCGCTGCTGCGACGGCGTCGCCTTCGCGTACATCGCCGGGGTGAGCATCATGTACGAGCCGATGTGCGAGCCGACCAGCTTCGCCGTGTGCGCGTGGTGGTAGTTGTGCGACTCCTTCCAGATGCGCGGCGGCGTGAGGATCCAGAAGCCGTAGGCGGTCACGAAGGCCCGGCAGACCTTCGCCCAGAGGGCGTTTCCCCGGCACATCGCCCCGTGCATCACGTCATGGAAGAGGATGAACGAGCGCGTCGCGAGCAGCGCCGTGAGCACCGTGAAGGGCAGCCGCGCGTACCACGGGGCCGGCAGCGCCGTGGCGAGCGCGAAGCACGTCGCCCAGGCCGTGAGGGTGCTGGCCACCACCCAGATCGTCCGAGCGGGGCTCTCTACCGCGAAGGGGCGAGACGCGTCGATGAGCACCTTCCCCTCGCGGGGAGCGGTCTTCTCGACAATGATGTCCGATGGAATCGAGGTGGGGAGTGCGGAGTCCATGGTGGCTGGGCGGACCTATAGCCCCCATTTTCGCGTGGGAAAAGATCCCCAACCGATATCCCAGAGTCGCGCAGAATGCGGTGCACCCGCGAAGGTGACTACGCACCCCGATGGCCGCGGATGACGTCGAGGGTCATGCCCTCGCGGGCCGCGATGGAGCGCTCGAAGGCCCCCTGGGCGCGGCGCTCTTTATCCACCACCGCGGCGTCGTCCTGGTGGGGATCATGGTGGAAGAGCACGTAGGTCCCCACGCGCGCCGCCTGGGCGATGCGCGCGCCGTCCATCATGGAGCTGTGGCCCCAGCCCCGGCGCGACCCGCGGCCGTCTCCGCCGTCGAGCTGCTCGGGGGTGAACTGCGCGTCGTAGATGAACACGTCGGCGCCGCGCGCGAGATCGATGATGGCATGGTCGTGGAGCGACGAGCTCTCCGTGTCGGTCGCGTAGACCACCGAGTGGCCCTTCCACTCGACGCGCCACGCGAAGACCCCGTCGGGGTGGTTGCCCTCGATGCCGTGCACCACCACGCCGTCGCCGACGGTCACCCGCTGGCGCTGCTCGAGGTCGTGGAAGGAGAGGGCGGCCTCGATCTCCTGGAGGTGCACGGGGAAGTACGGGTCGGCCATCTGGCCGCCGAGGGCGTCGCGCACCGTGCGCCCGCCGCGCTTGCCCGCGTGCAGCACGAAGCTGCTCCTCGGGTCGAAGGCGGGCGCGAAGAAGGGCACGCCCTGGATGTGATCCCAGTGGACGTGGGAGAAGAAGACGTGGGCGTTGATGGGGCCGTCGTGGCGGAGGGTCTCGCCGAGCTCCCGGAGCCCGGTGCCGCCGTCGAGGATGATGCGCTCGTTACCCGCTCGCACCTCGACGCAGCTGGTGTTGCCACCCACGAGGACCGTGCGCGGCCCCGGGGTAGCCACGCTGCCCCGGACCCCCCAGAAGGTTACGTCGTAGCCGTCGTGGCGCACCGTGGGCGGAGTTCTATCCCCCGGCGGAGCGCAGGGTCAACGATGCGGTGGGCTCAGGCCTGGGCGGACTTCACGCGCTTGATGAACGCGCTCATGGTCTCGTCCATGTGCGGCGTCGGGAGCGCGCGCTGGTCTTCGACCCCGAGGCGGTTGGCGGCGCCCGCGAGGTAGCCGCAACGGAGCGCGGCGCGACGGCTCATCGCCTTGACCGGGCGCTTGTTGAGCTGCGTGGTCACGAACACCCAGGCGGACTTGTCGGCGGTACGGAACTTCGGCTTCTGCATGACAACCCTTTTGCGATTCGAGGGAGGCGGTAGGTACCCGAACCCCCGCGCCCCTGTCAAATGGCGGCGGCGGGTGTTTCGGGTGGAGTTCCAGGCGCCCGGTGCATCACCGGCTACGCCCGGGGGATGTGTGCTGGTTCAGATGTCCAGGTTGCGGGCGTTGAGGGCGTTCTTCTCGATGAAGGCGCGGCGCGGCTCGACCTCGTCGCCCATCAGCAGGGTCATGACCTTGTCCGTGGCCGCGGCGTCTTCGACCCGCACCCGCAGCATGATGCGCTTCGCCGGGTCCATGGTGGTCTCCCAGAGCTGCTCGGCGCTCATCTCCCCGAGGCCCTTGTAGCGCTGGATCGTCGCGCCCTTCTTGCCCCGCTCGTCGATGATCTGGTGCAGCTGCCCCCCATGCACGATGGCGTGGGTCTTCGACCCGTCGACCAGCGTCCACGGCGCCGGGCCCAGCGCCCCGAGGTGATCCTCGATGGCCGTGAGCTCGCGCAGCTCGGGGCCGTCCAGAAACGACCAGCTCACCGTCGTCGTGCGCCCCGCGGTGCCCGCGCGCACCCGGATGAGCACCTTCGACCCGCCGTGCTCCGCGTCCTCGTCGAGCGTGAACCGCAGCGGCAGAAGCTCCGGCGAATACGCGGTCATGTACTCCTCCAGCCGCTTCATCCCCTCCGCGATCTTCTCCTCGTCCTTGAGCGTGTCGCGCGTGAAGGCCCGCGTGCGCACCACCGCGCTCACCACCTTGGGCTCGCAGCGCAGCTCCATCCGCTGCAGCAGCGTCTCCGCCCGGTGCAGCTCCATCGCCAGCGCGTGCAGCTCGTCGCCCTCGATGGTCTTCGTCTCCGACCGCAGCGCGACGTTCTTCGTGCCGACCCGGATGACGTTGTGCGCGAGCGCCTCGTCGTCCTTCACGTAGTCGATGTTCTTGCCGCGGCGGATGCCGTAGAGCGGCGGCTGGGCGATGTACAGGTAGCCCTTCTCCACGAGCTCGGGCATCTGCCGGAAGAAGAAGGTCAGCAGCAGCGTGCGGATGTGCGACCCGTCGACGTCGGCGTCGGTCATCAGCACCACCCGGTGGTAGCGAAGCTTCTCCAGGTCGAGCCGGGGCCCAGGCGTGGTCGAGCCGCTCTCCTCCTCGGTGGACTTCGGATCGCCGAAGCTGTCGGGCCGCACCGTCACACCGAGCGCCGTGATGAGCGTGCCGATCTCCTGGTTGCCCAGCATGCGCTCGAAGCGCACCCGCTCGACGTTCAGGATCTTCCCCCGCAGCGGCAGGATCGCCTGCGTCTTGCGGTCGCGGCCCTGCTTCGCGCTGTTGTGGACGAACACCCCGCCCGCGAGCGCGAAGTTGTGGGTGCCGGGGACCTCGATGTCATACACATCGTGTCGCTCGTCGAGATGTTCGACGGAGACGACCCGATGGTTGTGGTGCACGACCGCGTCGAGCGCCCGGCCGGAATCGCCTCCGAAGTACCGCTCGCAGAAGGTCTCGAACCGCAGCAGCGACTTGTCCCGCGACGCCACGCGGCGAGCGCGGTAGGTGTCGAGGTCGATCGTGCCCGCCGGGCCCTCGCATGACTTCAGCGCGGTCACGGTCTTGCGGAAGTAGGTCGCCTGGAGGGTGGCCTTTCGCTTCTCGCGAAACCCGTCGGTCCACTGGGCGGCCGTCGCCTCGCTCCGCCACTCCCTGAGGTCGGCGTCCGCCCATTGGGTGTTCGCGCTCTGGGACAAGAACTCCTTCCGCTCGGGGTGGGCCTCGAAGTGCGCATGCACCCGCTCGCCCTGCGCGCGGCGGTGCCCCTCGTCAGACCAGTACTCCCGCTGCGCGCGGTCGAGCTGCGCGTGCACCTCGGCGCGGTACTCCGCGTTCTCGGCATAGAACGCGCCCCAACGCTCCACCATGAACCGCTTGTAGGCCGGGTCGCTCCACTGCGCCTGGGCCTGCGCGGAGAGCACCTCGCGGGTCGCGGGCTCCTTCATCCGATCGCTCATCCGCGACCTGAAGCCGGGGCTGCGACGAATCTCCCGACACTTCTCGATCACCTCCGGACGGTGGAGCGTCTCCGAGGCGTGCGCCCGGTGCAGGGCCAGGTGCTCGTCCCTGGAGAGACGCTTGAGGTTGGTGGGGTTGTTGTTGCGCTTGTTGAAATCGACGTGATGACAATGCGCGCCGTCCGTCGCGGCGTACACGCCCTTCCAGCGGTTGTGCCAGTCCGCGAGCTGGTGGGTGAACATCCACCGCGACGACCTCGGATCGAGCACCATCTCGTACCCCTGGATGGTCACCCCGGGCTCACGCACGTCCGATAGCTTCCGGTAGAGCGGCATCAACGAGTCGCCCGCTGCCAGGCTCTCCGCGGCGCGGTAGCTGCCGTCGCGCAGCATGAAGCGATGGTCCGGCGTGCAGACGATCGCCTCGCCGTTGTCGAGCGTCACCCTGACGACCGCCGCGTCACGCTTCGTGCGCCTCGCATGGAGGATGCGCTCGAGCCCGATCTTTCCGTCGCTTCGGATGGTGTACGCGAAGTGCTCACGCCCCCGCGACTGCTCCTCGACGAGCTCAAGGAAGCTCAGCTCTCGGCCGTCCGCGAGCGCCACCTTCGTATCGCCGACAAAGCAGCCGCCGGCCGAGTCACCCTCGACGATGTACAGCTCGCACTTCGCGGGGTCGCGCTCCTGGCAGTCGGCCAGCTTGCCCGGCAGCGAGCTCGCGTCGAGCACGCCCTTGCGGTGCACCAGCTCTCGGGCCTTCTGCGCCGCCGCGCGCGCCTGCGCCGCCAGCACGCACTTCTCCACCACCCGCTTGGCGGCCACCGGGTTCTCGTCGAGCCAGCGGGAGAGCCGCTCCTGGAGGATGCCCGACACGATGCCCGACACCTCGGACGACACCAGCTTGTGCTTGGTCTGCGAGCTGTACGAGGGGTTGGGGTGGCGCACGGAGATCACCCCCGTCAGGCCCTCGCGCACGTCGTCGCCGATGAGCGCCTGGTCCTTCAGGGGCTTGAGGAAGCCCTTCTCCGCGCCGTAGGCGTTGATGCACTTGGTGATGGCGGTCTTGAAGCCCGAAACGTGCGTGCCGCCGTCGCGGTTGTGCACGTTGTTGGTGTACGCCTGGATCGCCTCGTACAGGCTGTCGGTCCACTGGAGGGCGATCTCGACGGTGACCACCTTGCCGCTGTCGAGCGTGTGCTCGCCGCGCAGCGCGATGGGGTCGGCGTCGGTCTTCTTCTCCGCGTTGAGAAACTTCACGTAGTCCGCGATGCCGCCCGCGGAGTGAAACTCCTGCGTGGGCTTGTCGGTGCGCTCGTCGGTGAGCGTGAGCGAGAGCCCCGCGTTGAGGTAGCCGAGCTCGCGCAGCCGGTTCTCGAGGATGTCGTACGAGAACTCCGTCATCGTGAAGATCGTCGGGTCGGGCTTGAACGTGACGATGGTGCCCGTCTTCGGGGTCTCGCCCACCACCTTCAGCGGCTCCTTGGTGACGCCCGCCGCGAACTCCAGCTCGTGCACCTTGCCCTCGCGCCAGATCTCGAGGCGCAGCCACTCGCTGACGGCGTTGACCGCGCTCACCCCGACGCCGTGGAGCCCCGACGACATCGCGTAGTTGGTGGCGCTCTTGAACTTGCCGCCCGCGTGAAGGCTGGTGAGCGCCAGCTCCGCCGCGCTGATGCCGTGCTTGGTGTTGATGCCCGTCGGGATGCCGCGGCCGTTGTCGGCCACGCGCACCGAGCCGTCGGCGTGCACCGTCACGTCGATGCGGTTGCACACCCCCGCGAAGTACTCGTCGATGGAGTTGTCGACGACCTCCCACACCAGGTGGTGCAGCCCCGAGCCGTCGTGCACGTCGCCGATGTACATCCCGGGGACCTCGCGCACCGCCTGGAGACCCTCCAGCTTGGTGATGCTATCCGCCCCGTATTCCTGCGCCGTCGGTTCGATCGTCATGTCGTGATTTCCTCGGTAATTTCAGGGCTTTTCTCTAGCAGAACGCCCCCCTGAAGGCAATGTCAGACTATGTCCATCACCCTGCGCCGACGGGGGTGACCGCGCCGTCGGCCACGGCGAAGCGCCGGGCGCCCGGGAGCATCGCCGCGATGGCCGGGTCGGTGGTGGTCACGAAGACCTGCGCGCCGAGGGCCCCGACCAGCTTGAAGAGCCTGGCGGTGCGCTCCCGGTCGAGCTCGCTGGAGACGTCGTCGAGCAGCAGCACGGGGATGGCGCGGGTGCGGGCCTCGAGCACGTGAAGCTCGGCGAGGCGCAGCGCGAGGGCGAGCGCTCGGGTCTGCCCCTGGCTGGCCACCACCCGGGCGGGCAGGCCCGACCAGGTGATGGCGAGGTCGTCGCCGTGCGGTCCGAGCGAGGTGCTGCGGCGGGCGAGGTCGCGGGCGAGGCCCTCGGCGAGGGCGGCGGTGAAGGCCACCTGGTCGCCGGAGGCCCGGGGCTGGTACCTGAGCTCGATGGCGTCGGGGCTGAGCGCCACCTCGTCGAGGGCGCGGCGCGCGGCGGGCACGAGGTCGTGGGCGAGCACGGCGCGGGCGCGGACGAGGGCGCTGCCGTAGCGGGCGACGGGGAAGTCGTAGGCCTGGATGGCCTTGGCGTTGGGGTGCTTCTCCCGCAGCAGCGCGTTGCGGGCGCGCAGGGCCTTGCCGTAGGACTTGAGCGCCTCGCCGTAGCCGTCGACGGCGCGCACCAGGATGCGGTCGAGCAGCCGGCGGCGAAGCTCCGGCGGGCCTCGCACCAGGTCGAGGTCGCCCGGGTGGAAGACCACGCAGGCGGCGCCGGAGAAGTACTCCACGGCGCGCTCGGGGCGCTTGCCGTCGAGGGTGATCTCCCGGGTGGCGCGGCCGAGGCGCAGCCGGTACTCGCGCGAGGGGACGGGGCCCCCGACGCGCATCAGGATGTCCGCGGACTTCGCCTCGTGGCCGATGAGCTGGGTGCGGGTGGCGCCGCGAAACGACCGCAGCGAGGCGGCGTAGTCGATGGCCTCGAGGACGGAGGTCTTGCCGTGCCCGTTGTCGCCCAGCAGCACGTTGCCGCCGGGCGAGGGGAGGAGCTTCACGCCGTGGAGGTTGCGAAACCCGTCGACGCTGAGCTCGGTGATGTGGAGCGGGATCACGACGGGGAGTTTGATGAAGACCAGACCGCGACCGTGAGGGAGCGGATGCGACCGCCCACGGCCGCAGCCATCCGGTCAGATGCGCATCGGCATGATGACGCCGAGGTAGTCGTCGCGGCCGACGGGCTTGATCATCCCGGGGTCGAGCTCGCCGGAGAGCTCGAGGGCGACCTCCTCGGAGGTGAGCGCGCTCAGGGCGTCGGTGAGGTACTTGCTGTTGAAGCCGATGGTGACGTCCGGGCCCTGGAGCGAGGCGTCGATCTCGTCGCTGCCGGCGCCGATCTCGGGGTTCTCGCTGGTGATGAGCATGCGCGAGGAGTTCACCTGGAGCTTGACGCCGCTGGTGCGGTCGGAGGCCACGAGGGACACCGCGCGCAGGGCGTCGAGGAGGGCGGTGCGCGAGGCGGTCACCGTGCGGTCGGTGGCCGAGGGGATCACCTGCTCGTAGGAGGGGAAGGCCGCGTCGACCAGCTTGGACGAGAGGGTCATCCCGTCGCGCTGGAAGAACACCGGGCCCTGCGAGCTGGCGGCACCGATGCCCACGGTGAGCGGGCCGCTGGTGGCGTCCTTCTTCTCGGCGCGCAGCTCGTCGACCATGCGCTTGAGCTCGTGCACCGCCTTGGCGGGGATGAGCAGCTTGCTCTGGCCCTTCATGCCGCTGATCTTGCGCTCGGCCTTGGAGAGCCGGTGGCCGTCGGTGGTGACCACCCGGAGCACCTCGCCCGCGAGCTCGAAGAGCGCCGCCGAGAGGTGGGGGCGGGTGTCGTCCGCGGACATGGAGAACTGCGTGAGCGCGATGAGGTCGGCCACGTCGTCGGCGGGGATGAGGGTGAGCGTGACCTTGCTCGGGTCAGGCAGGGTGGGGAAGTCTTCGCCGGGCATCCCGCTCAGGTCGAAGCGGCGCTTGCCGGACTTGATGCGCGCGGAGAAGTTCTTCTCGACGGAGACCGTGACGTCCCCGTCGGGGAGCACCTTCACGACGTCGAAGACGTGCCGCGCCGGGAGGGCCACGGTGCCGCCCTTGCGGACGTCGGCCTTGCAGTGGGCCGTCACCGCGAGCGTCAGGTCGGTGGCCGCGAGCCGCACGCCCGAGGCATCCGCCACGATCAGCACGTTCGTCAGGATGGGCATCGCGGACTTCTTGTCCGCCACGCTCTGCACCCGGCTCAGCGCCCTCACGAACTCCCGCTTGTTGACCACGAACTCCATCGCTCACTCTGTCCTTCGGTCGTCGGCTCTGCGTCCGCGACCCGTTTGGCTTCCGGATGTCTTCTTCTCTATTCAGGGAGAATTGAATTCAATTAAACGATCTTAGTAGTGAGTCCTGTGGAGACGGTGGAAAACGCCGTTTCCTGCTGTTCTACAGGGGGATGCGCTGGGGACGCCGACCGGGGGCTCCGCTGTTGAACCGCCGGGGACAGTCCGCACCGTACGCCATCCCCAGCCCCGTCCACAGTCCCCGTCACCAGGGAAGCGCCCCTGCGGGCCCACAGGGTTTTCCACAGGCTGGTGAAGGCGCTGTTTCCCGGGGAAATCATCGGGTGGAGTACTCCTCGGCCCCGGCCGCGGCGTCCAGCACCGGGGCGGCAAAGCCCAGCTTCAGGGAGATGGCTTCAAGGGCGGCGGCGACCTCCAGGTCGTCCACCCGGAGCTTCGCCACCTTGCGCACGGACGACATGACCGTGGTGTGGTCCTTCCCGTTGAAGCGGGCGCCGATCTGGGGAAACGAGGTCCCCAGGTGGGTGCGGGCCAGGTACATGGCCACCTGCCGGGGGAGGGCCACCTCCTTGTGGCGGTCCTTCCCGGTGAGCTGGTTGAGCTTGATGCGGTAGTGGTCGCAGACCGCCCGCTGGACGTCCTCCACGGTGGTCACCGCGGGCTTCGACCCGATGCGCAGGGTCTCCCTCGCCAGCGCCGCGTCGATCACCCCGCGGCCGTTCAGGCTCGCGCGGATCGACAGCTTCATCAGCATCCCCTCCAGCTCGCGCACGTTGCTCCCGGCGCTCGCGATCAGCGCCGCGGTCTCGTCGTCGAGCTTCACCCCGTCCTGCTCGGCCTTCTTCCGCAGGATCGCGATGCGGGTCTCCAGCTCCGGGGGATAGACCTCCGCCACGAGCCCGCTGGCGAAGCGCGAGCAGAGCCGCTCGGCCATGCCGTGGAGGTTCTGCGGCAGCACGTCGCTGGTCAGGACGATGGGGATGTCCTTCTGGTAGAGCGCGTTGAAGGTGTGGAAGAACTCCTCCTGGGTGCCCTCCCTGCCCGCGAGAAACTGCACGTCGTCGATGAGCAGCCCGTCGCACTCGTTGCGGTAGCGCCCGCGAAACTCCTCCATCCGCTTCTGCTGGATCGCCGCCACGTACTCGTTGGTGAAGGTCTCCGCGCTCACGTAGACGATGCGGGCGCCGGGCTTCTGCTCGAGGATGCGGTGGCCGATGGCGTTGGAGAGGTGGGTCTTGCCGAGCCCGGTGCCCCCGCAGAGGAAGAGCACGTTGACGCGCCGGCCCGCCAGGTTGGACATGGCCTGCGCCATCGCGTGCGCCACGTTGTTGGACGGGCCGTTCACGAAGGTGTCGAAGGTGTACTTGGGCGAGAGCCCGCAGCCGGCCGATCCGCTGGCGGCGCCGGGGTTGTGCGCCGGGGCCGGGGCCCTGGTCGACACCGGAGGGGCCATGGTGCGCGGGGGCGCAGCGGGCTTCGGGGCCGCGGGCGCCGGGGCGGCTGCGACGGGGGCGGCGGGGGCCGGGCGGGCGGGGGCCGGGCGGGG